>Ga0209098_1001016_pt1 | contig 27974 bp, 27 predicted proteins | sample AD_JPNHW1_MetaG_FD_184429 | JGI IMG/M metagenome (GOLD analysis project Ga0209098, IMG submission 184429) | Active sludge microbial communities of municipal wastewater-treating anaerobic digesters from Japan - AD_JPNHW1_MetaG (SPAdes) (version 2) | ecosystem: Engineered > Bioreactor > Anaerobic...
AACCTTTGTACAGAGGTTACACCCCTTGCACCGGGTCTCGTCAATGGCGAGCTTCATGAAAAGGTTCCTATCGTATAATGTGCAAGCCCGGATGAAAAAACCTGTTTATCGGCATACGGCGCGAACACGCTGCACACAGGAAAATTCCGCCGGGGATTATGCGGGAGATTTCCGGAAAAATTACTGCTTCCCACCAATCTTGTACCGCTCATATTCTTTCTTTGCAGAGACCCGCACCTTCTCAAACAGGTCCCCGCCATGTCCATCGATCCCGACGACGAGGGGCAGGTGATCGAGCTCGATCTTCCAGACGGCTTCCGCCATGCCGAGATCCTCAAAATACACCCTTTTAAGCCTCATACGGGATGCGGCAAGCACCGCCGCTCCCCCGGTGAGTGCGAGGTAGACTCCTCGTCCCTCCAGCTGTTTGCGGACGGTGCTGTCCATGCCCCCTTTCCCGATCAGGGCACGGACCCCGGCATCGAGCAGGAAGCCGGAGAGTGCGTTCATACGTGCGGAAGTAGTCGGACCCGCTGCGATGATCTTCCCGTCCCGGATCACCGGCCCGCAATGGTAGATTGCCGCACCTTTCGGATCGAAGGGGATCCCCTCCTCCTTCATCCGCAGGTGCGCCTCGTCCCGTGCCGTGTAGACGATGCCCGAGAGCTCGACAGCATCCCCCGCGTGCAGGGAAAGCACCTCGTAGCCAAGCGGTGTTTTCAGCTGGATTGGCTTTTTCATCGCTGTTTCACCTCAACCGTTGCATGCCGGTTCGCCCAGCACTGCACGTTGACCGCAACGGGGAGCGATGCCGTGTGGCAGGATGCGGTCTTCACCTTGACCGCGAGCGCGGTGATGTCGCCGCCAAGCCCCATAGGCCCGATCCCGATCCTGTTCACCGAATCGCAGATCGTCTGCTCGTATTCCGTCATCTCATCGATGGGCTGGAGGAGCGCTTCCTTCGCAAGCGCCGCCGCATGGTCGAACGATCCCCCGATACCAAGCCCGATCACGACCGGCGGGCAGGGCTTTCCTTCGGCAAGAAGCATCGTCTCGACCACAAAACCCTCGATCCCGTACACGTGCGAGGGGATGAGCATCGCGACCCGGGAGCAGTTCTCCGCGCCGGCGCCCTTGGGGAGCACGGTTATTGTGAACCGGTCGCCCGACCGAACGTGGACCACCGGCATCCCACCGCCCGTGTTGTTGCCGGTGTTGTGCCGGGTGAGCGGGTCAACGACGTTGGGGCGGAGGGGCACGGACTTTGTCGCCCTGCGGACGCCTTCTGCTACGGCATCGTAGATCACCGGCGTCAGGGGGACGTCCGGAGGAATGGTTACGTAGAAGATCGGGATCCCGGTATCCTGGCAGAGCGGGACTCTGAGCTCCTCGGCAAGCGCGATATTCCGGAGGATGTTTGCATACTCGCGCTTTGCAACCGGGTTGCTCTCCTTCTCCGATGCGCGGACAATGGCACGCCGGACATCGGCAGGAAGGAAGACTGCCGCCTCAGAAAGAGCCTGCTCTGCCGCCGCTGCGACAGGTTCAAAGAGGGCATCCATGGGAGTTACCAGAAGATGATACGAGAATGTCACGGATAAGGATTTGGGATTTACCGGTCCCCAAAAGAACCGGACATACGATCGGTCCGGCCCTTTACGATACCGGGTCTTTTGCCCGCCGCTCGGTCCGGATCAGCGAGGCAAAGATCCCGACGATGCAGAGCACTGTAAAAAGGATGAAGGCATAATGGACACCGGTCACAAATGCCGGGATATTCTCCTGCGTGATCTCGACTCTCCCGATCACGATCGCAAAGATCATGGTCGCGATCCCCATCGAGAGCATCTGCCCGAACAGCCGCATCGTGCCCACGATCCCCGAGGCAACGCCATAGTACCGTTTCTCCACCGCACTCATGATGGCGTTCGTGTTCGGCGAGGAGAAGAGCCCGAACCCGAGCCCGAGGATGGCAAGCGCCATGACGATGTACCAGAGGGGCGTTGACACCGAGAGAAAGACGAGGAGGATGAGCCCGAGCGCCGAGATTGCCATTCCGACGGAAGCGATCGCGCCCGGGTCGAACCGGTCCGAGAGCCGGCCGGCAGCCGGGGAGACAACTGCCTGCACGATTGGCGCTGCAACGAGGATGAGCCCGGCATATTCGGCCGAAAAATTCCGGGTGTACTGGAGATCGAGGGAGACAAGGAACGAGACCGCGTACGTCGCGCTGTAGTTGATGAGCGCGGCGATGCTGGAGAAGGTAAAGACCCGGCTCTCAGAGAAGATCCGCATGTTCAGGACCGGGCATTGCTGCCGCTGCTCGAACCGGATGAATGCAATGGCAAGGACGAGGCCGAGGGCGATGAGGGCGACAGCCCATGCCGAGGGAAGCTCCGAGAACCCGTACATGACGGCAACGAGGGCGATGCCGTAGAGGATGGATCCCGTAAGATCGAATGATTCGCCTTTGCATTCCGCCCATTCCCCTTCGAGCCGGGTGAGGACAAGGAGGATCGCGATTACAGCGATCGGGATGTTGATGTAGAAGATGCTCCGCCACCCCAGGAACTCGGTCAGGACCCCGCCGATGAACGGCCCGAGGGTCAGGCCCAGGTAGACCGACGTGATGTAGATGCCAAGCGCCCTGCCCCGTTCGCTCGGGGAATAGACCGAGGTCAGGATCGCAAGCGTCGTCCCGTAGATCATCGACGAGCCGAGACCCTGCACGACCCGGATGGCAACAAGCGATCCCGCGTCCGGGACCATGGTCATGAAGAACGAGGTGACGGCAAAGACGGAGATCCCGGAGAGAAAGACCTTCTTCCTGCCGTAGATATCGGCGATCTTCCCGAACGGGACGAGGAAGAGGACGGAGGAGAGCAGGTACGCGGTCGCAACCCACGAGAGGGAGATCGCATCCATATGGAACTCCGCGCCAATGGTGGGGAGCGCGACATTGACCGCGGAGCCGTCAAACGGCGTCAGGAACCCGGCAAGGACTGCAATGAAGAGGACAATCCGTTTGCCCGTCAGCGTTACCGGGCGGTCCGGCACATGGCAGATTGCCGGGGATTCCTCCGCTGGTACATGGTTCCCGGGTTGCATGAAAAATCCTGTACAACCCGGGTACGAACTCATTGCATATGGGATCTCCTGTTCACTTCCAGGGTATTTCCGGGCGTTACGGTTCCGGCCGACAGAACCGGACGGAACCTGTGCGGTACGGGAAAAAACACCGGAACGGCAGGAAAACTGCAGGATTTTTAGAAAAACTATACGGGAAAAGAGGGGATGATGAAAAAGATTACTTCTTGCCTTTGCCACCCTTGGCGGGTGCAGCGCCCTTCTTCTCTTCGCCCTTTGCAGGCTCGGCGCCTTTCTTCTCTTCACCCTTGGCGGGTGCCCCGCCCTTGCCGGCAGCTTCCTTACCCTTTGCGGCGGGTTCCTTGCCCTTGCCGGCAGTTTCCTTGCCGCCCTTGACTGCTGCCTCGCCTTCCTTGGGCGCCTCTGCCTCTTCAGCCGGTGCTGCGGCAGCGGCTTCGGCAGCGATCTTCGCCATCTTATCTTCGGCGAACTTCGGCACGACAATCTTCCCGCTTACCTTGAGCGTGGAGACCTTCATGTGCGACGGAGTGGGGAGCTTGTATCCCCCGTGCCGGACTGCATCCTTGGCCTTCTCGAGATACTGGGGGTACGTGAAGACAGAGATGATGAGCTGGCCCGGCTGGACCCGGGCTGCGGTCCCGACAGCCTTCCCGAAGGCAAGGCGCATACCTTCCGAGACACGGTCGGCACCGGCGCCGGTTGCCTGCTTGTTCTCCCGCAGGACATGGTGCGGGAAGACGCGGACCTTGAAATGGAAGTTTGCACGTCCCACATCTTTCAGGAGCCGCCGGTTGATACTGATACGGGCTGCCTCAAGGGACGAGTGCCGGATCTGGCATGCCTCGTTGACAATCAGGTCAATCTGGATTGGGAACTCCTGCGCAAGGTTTCCCATCTCGAACTGTACGATCTTGCTCCCCGGAACCCCACCCATGTATTCGCGGCGGGTGTACGCCCTCTTGGAGATGTTCCGGTACATCTTTGCCGGTTTACGGACCATGACACATCCACTCCTTGAATCTGATCACTGTACCGGTGACAACAGCCCAAAAACAGGATACCGTACCAGTACACTAACAAACTGCTTTAATAAAATGGAGATTGAGGCTATTAAACCTTACTGGAGAGCGCTACTGAAGTGTGCATTTCGGCTGGTTGATCAGTTCGAGAACACGCCGCCGGAGCTTTGCAAACTCCACGCTTGTCCGGTCCCGTGGACGCACGAGATCGATTACGATATCCTCGCAGATCTGCCCGGGCCGGGGGGTGAGGACAAGGATCCGGTCGGCAAGGAAGACCGCCTCGTCCACGCTGTGGGTGATGAAGACGATCGTCTTCTTTGTCTTCTCCCAGATCCCTAAAAGCTCGGTCTGGAGCATGTTCCTTGTCTGGGCATCGAGCGCCCCGAACGGCTCGTCCATGAGGAGCACGACGGGGTCGAGGGCAAGCGCTCTCGCAACCGCGACACGCTGCCGCATTCCCCCGGAGAGCTCGGAGGGATAACTCTTCGCAAACTGCGCAAGGCCGACAAGGTCGAGGTACTCTCTTGCAACCCGGTACCGCTCGTCATTTCCAACACCCTTCATCTCCAGCCCGAACGCGACGTTGTCGATAACATTGCGCCACGGGAAGAGGGAGTACTCCTGGAACACGATCCCGATCTTCGGGTCCGGCCCGGCGATCCGGCTGCCGTCCAGCAGGATCTCTCCCGACGTTGCCGTATCCAGCCCGGCGATCATCCGGAGCAGCGTCGTCTTCCCGCAGCCGGACGGCCCGAGCACGCAGACGAACTCCTTGTCGTGGACCGCGAGGTTCAAATCCTCGATTGCAGAAAGCGTCGTCCCGTCGTCGCGGGGGAATGACTGGCAGAGGTTTTTGATAACAAGGTCGCCCATCTCAGGCCACCTCCCCGGTCCGCCACTTCAGGAAGTGCCGGTCGATGAAGTACCGGAAGATCATGTCGAATGCAAGGCCGATCAGGCCCAGCAGGACCATGTAAACGACAACGACATCCATCTGGTGGAGATCGTAGTAGTGCCAGAGATTGAAGCCAAGCCCGCTGTTGGAGACGCCGAACAGCTCGGCCGCGACAAGGCACATCCACCCGACCCCGGTTGCGATCCGGATCCCTGCGGCAACGGACGGGAGTGCGGAGGGAAACGCGATGTACCGGATCATGTCCTGGTTCTTTGTGCACCCGAGCATCTTCCCGGCATCGACATAGATTCTGGGGACGCTCCGGAATCCGGAGTAGGTATTGATCAGGATCGGGAAGACAGCCCCGATGAAGATGACAAAGCCAGCCGAGTACGCGGTGAACCCGAACCAGATGATCGCAAACGGGATCCAGGCAAGCGGGGGGATCGGCCGGAGGATCTCGATGACCGGGTCGAGAAATGCATCGAACTTCCGGCTCCAGCCCATGGCAATCCCGACAGGGATGCCGACAAGCAGGGCCATCAGAAGACCGATACCGAAGTGGATGAAACTTTCCGTGAAATCGGCAAGCAGGATACCTTTGTCAAGGATGCTGAAGAACGCAAAGAGAACGTCTGTTGGCGAGGGAAGAAGAAACGAATTCCGCACGATTAAAGCCGCATAGATCTCCCAGATCACGAGCGCGAGCACAAGGGCGAGAGCCCCCAACCAGCGATCCCGGTGATTCTTGAGCAGTCTGTCCATCCTGTTCCATTCCCTCCCCGGTTCCTTCACACCGGCGGGCATCGTACCGGCAGACACCGGAGAAATTCCCGGGGGGTTAAGGCCCGGCCCCGGTTGTTTCTATAATAGAGATCGTCCAAGGAAAAAAAGCGTTGGTACTTCTTCTCAGGACTTCTTGTAGAAGCTTAAGTCAAAGAGCTGGTCCTTCGAGAGCGGGGTCTTGATGTATCCGAGGTCGTACTGGATCTTCGCGTAATCGACAACAGAGTCCACGATGAGGTTGGGATCGCTTGTCCAGCTCCCGTCCCATTCCGCAAGCGATGCCTTGACATCCTCGAGCTTTGCGCCGGTCTTGTCTGCGAAGATCGCTGCGGCTTCGTCAGGGTTCGCGAGGTTGAACGCAACTGCCTTGTCATTTGTCCTGATGATCTGCCCGACAACGTCAGGGTGCTCGCGGATCAGCCTGCCGCTCACGACCAGCACGCAGCAGGTATGGTTGGGGTACATCTCCCCGGAGTGGACGACGATTTTACCCTTGCCCGCGGAGACGATGGTGCTCGGGGAAGGCGTTGGCAGGAAGACCGCGTCAACCTTGCCGGCAGTGATCGCGGTGACGGCGTCACCGGGCCCCATGCCGAGGATCTGGACATCCTTGTCAGGGTCGATGTTGTTCTTCTGTAACCAGTAGCGCAGGATCGTGTCCTGGATTGAACCTGTCTGGAACGTCGCTATCTTCTGCCCCTTGAGGCTTGCAGGCCCGGTATAGACCAGATCCGGGCGGACGACGAGATCCGAGCCCTGCGTGTTCACGCCGGCAACGATCTTTGCGTCAAGGCCGGTGCTGACGGCCGTAATGAAGGGCGCTGCACCGACATAGGCGACATCGATCTCGCCTGCGAGCATTGCCTGCATTTCCGAAGGCCCGGAAGGGAAAACCTTGTCGCTTACGTTCTCAACGCCGTACGGTGCGAGATCGGTCTTCCACCAGCCCTTCTCCATCGCGGTGACAAACGCCATCTGGTGGGTGCTGGGCTGGTACCCGAACTTCAGCTCCCCGATGGTTGCATTTTTCGCAGGAGTTGCCGGAGCCTGCGTACAACCTGCGGCAAGCAGGGCAAGTACCAGGAGAAGCGCCGCAACCCCGGCATACATCACGGTCTTCATGGACTTCATGGCTGAAGTGTTGCGCCTCAGGTATTAAAGAGTATTTTTTCAGGACATTTTTTCTCTTGTTTTGTGAGAATAATTCATGGAAACTATCACAATTGGGCAGGTATTTTTCCAGAAATGTCCAGTTGCTGCCGGACTCAACGAAATTGTACTGGCACAATTGTAGAGAAAATTTATCAATATCTGACCCAATTGTATCCTTATATGGCACAAGTGGACCCGGTCAACAAGCTCCTGCATGCCGCCATCACCTCTGACGAGGAGTTTGTTGCCGCCCTGAATACGATCTTAAAAAACGATCTCCGCATCAGCGTGCGGGAGCTCTCCGGGGCAAGCGGGATCTCGGTCAGCTCGCTGTACAAGCTCCTGCACGGCCGGCGCTCGCCCAACTTAAGCACGCTCCGGGAGATCACCCGGGCCCTGCGCCGGTTCTACCATGTCGGCGATGAAAAATTCGTCGGGCTGATTGCCGCCCGTCCGGTGCTGGAGAGCGTGGAGGAGCGGGTCGTGGAGATCGAAGGTCGCCGGATGCGGGTCCGGGAGTACCCGGTGCACACGATGGAGGATGCGATCGTTGCGGCGGTCCGGGCCGAGCGGGAGGGCGCGATCGCGATCGTCTGCGCCCCGATCGTCTCGTCCATCATCGAGCAGCTCGTCCAGGTCCCGGTGACAACCATCATCCCGCGGGAGTCCGTCCAGCGGGCCATCGGGCTTGCGGCAAGAAAGGCAGGAGTTTAACAGAAATGGCAGACATACGGGTATATACTACGAAGGATGGGGAACGGGAATGAGAACCGATGTTGTGAGGCTTGGCCGCCTCTCCGGTGAACGGTCGGGGGAGATGATGCAGTTCCTCTCCTCGATGCGGGCGGACCGGTGCATCGCAGAAGCGGATGTCCTTGTCGATATCGCCCACGTGCTGATGCTGGAGAAGCAGAAGATCGTTGATACCGGTGTCGCAAAGCAGCTGCTTGCTGCCCTTCTCGAACTGCATGACGAGGGGATCCCCGAAGAGGTCTTCGACGACCGGTTCGAGGACGTGCATGCCGGGATCGAGTCCCTGCTCGTGGAAGCGATCGGCAAAGAGAACGGCGGGAGGCTCCACATCGGCCGGTCCCGGAACGACGAAGTGGCAACCTGCATCCGGATCCGGCTCCGCCACGATATCCTGCGGCAGATGGAGGGCTTAAAGAAACTCCGGGAGGTGCTGCTCGCGATTGCAGAACAGCACACGGAGACGGCGATGCCCGGCTTCACCCACTTCCAGCACGCCCAGCCGACCACGCTCGCCCACTACCTGCTCGCCTACGAGCAGGCGTTCTCCCGGGACTTTGACCGGCTTTCCGATGCGTACGCCCGCGTCAACCTCTGCCCGCTCGGCGCTGCCGCGTTTGCCTCGACCGGCTATCCCATCAACCGGGAATATACCGCAAAACTCCTCGGGTTTCCCGGGCTTGTCGCCAATACCATGGACGCGGTTGCAACCCGTGACTTTGCGCTCGAAGTGCTTGCCGACCTTGCCATCTCGATGACGAACGCCTCCCGGCTCTGCGAGGAACTGGTGATCTGGAGTTCCTCCTTTGTCCGGTTCGTGAGCCTTGACGATGCGTTCTGCTCGACCTCGTCCATCATGCCCCAGAAGAAGAACCCGGACACCGCGGAGATCATGCGGGCAAAGACCGGGTCGGTCTCGGGCTCGCTCTCCGCGGCAACCCTGATCGTCAAGGGGCTCCCCATGAGCTACAACCGGGACCTGCAGGAACTCACCCCCCACCTCTGGCGCGGGGTGCGGGACGCACGGGCAAGCATCCGGCTCCTCACCGGCATCCTTGCATCGGCAACGTTTGACAGGGAGCGGATGGCAGAAGAGGCGGGCCGGGGGTTCTCCACGGCAACCGATCTCGCCGACGCGCTCGTGAGAACATTCAACATCCCGTTCCGGACCGCCCACTCGGTTGTCGGCAGGGCTGTCCAGAAAGGTACGCTCGATCTCGCGACACTGGACGCAGCGGCAGAGGAAGTCGGTGCAGGGTTCTCGCTCTCCGGTAAAGGTCTTACCCAGGCGCAGGTCGATGAAGCGCTCTCGGTTGCAAACTCCCTTGCCCTCCGGAAAGCGCCCGGCGGGCCCGCGCCGGTGGCAACAAAAGGCGCGATCCGGGAGCGGAAGAAACAGCTGGACGCAGATGCCGATCTTCTCGACGAACGGCTGTCGGCGATTGCCAAAGCACGGGAGAACCTTATCGCCGACGCACGGAGGCTGGTACCATAACGGCAGAATTTGGTAGCGGCGACCTCGTGGAATGCTCAATATCCGGAGGATCGCGCAAAGGGACCTACATCACGGACCGCGACGGTATGGCGGTCGTCAAACTTGCGAGCGGGTACAACATCGGCGTGCCTCATGCGCACTGCACGCTCCTTGCAAAGGCACAGCCCGCACAGGCAGTCCATCGGGCGGCGATCGTCCAGGACAAGAATCTTCCCGAGCTTGCCATCATCTCGACCGGCGGCACGATCGCAAGCCGGATCGATTACCGGACCGGCGCGGTCACGAGCCAGTTCGATGCCGAGGACATCCTGACCGCCATCCCCGACCTTGCGAAGGTTGCGCGGTACCGGGCAAAGCAGCTCTACACCATCCTCTCGGAGAACATGACCCCTGCCATCTGGCAGGAGCTCGCCCGTGCGGTCCACGCCGAGATCCAACGCGGGGTTACAGGGGTCATCGTCACGCACGGGACAGACACGATGGCATACTCTGCGTCCGCGCTCTCGTTCATGGTAAAGACGCCGGTCCCGGTCGTCTTTGTCGGTTCGCAGCGGTCCGCCGACCGTCCCTCCAGCGACAATGCGATGAACGCAGCCTGCGCGGCAGCAGCGGCAACTTCCGATCTCGGCGAAGTCGCAATCGTGATGCATGCAACGACAAACGATGACCGGTGCGCCATCCACCGGGGGACCCGGGTTCGTAAGATGCACACCTCGCGCCGTGATGCGTTTTCAAGCATCGGCATCCCGCCGGTCGGGTTCGTGGAGTATCCCTCGCGGGCAGTCACGCTCTCGCCGGATGCAATCCGGCGCGGGGAGCAGAAGCCCGGGCTCCATGACAAGCTCGAAGAACGCTGCGGGCTCGTCCAGTTCTACCCGGGCATGGGAGAGATGGTCATCGACGCGTTCGAAGGGTACAAGGGGCTCGTGATCGCGGGCACCGGGCTCGGCCACACGAGCACGCACCTGATCCCGGCGATCACCGCACTCATTGAATCCGGGACGCTCGTTGTCATGACCTCGCAGTGCCTCAACGGACGGGTCTGCGACCGGGTCTACGACACCGGTAGGGACCTCCTGAAAGCCGGGGTTGTCGAGGGCGGCGACATGCTTCCCGAAACGGCCCTTGTCAAAATGATGTGGGTGCTGGGAAACGAGAATGATTATGACAAGGCTGCGGCGCTGATGCAGCAGGATCTTGCCGGGGAGTACAACAGGAGGAGCGGCCATGGACTATAAGCAACTCGGGCTCCTTGCCGGGATCGAGATCCACCAGCAGCTCGATACGAGAGAGAAACTCTTCTGCCATTGCGCGACAACACTCCGCGACACCGCGGAGCACTCCGGCGAGTTCTTCCGGTACCTCCGGGCAACCGAGAGCGAGATGGGGGAGATCGACCGCGCCGCACAGGAGGAGATGAAGCGGGACCGGAAGTTCGTGTACTATACCTACGACACGACCTGCCTTGTCGAGAACGACGAGGAGCCTCCCGCCCCGCTTAACGACGATGCCCTCTCCCTCTGCCTGACCATTGCAAAGATGTTTGGCATGGCGCCCGTCCCGCAGCTGCACACGATGCGCAAGCTCGTCATCGACGGCTCGAACACGAGCGGGTTCCAGCGCACCGCGCTCGTTGCATTCAACGGGAAGCTGCCAAACGGCGGTACGATCGAGACGATCTGTCTTGAGGAAGAGGCAGCGCAGCGGGTAAAGGACGATATCTTCTCGCTCGACCGGCTCGGGATCCCGCTCGTGGAGATCACGACCTCGCCCTGCATGCACACACCCGAGGATGTGCATGAAGTCGCCGAGTACATCGGGATGGTGCTCCGCTCCACCGGCCGGGTCAAGCGCGGGATCGGCACAATCCGGCAGGATGTGAACATCTCGATAGCAAAGGGCGCGAGGGTCGAGATCAAGGGCGTGCAAGAGCTCGATCTTCTCGCGGAAGTCGTCGCCCGCGAAGCCCTCCGGCAGAAGAACCTGCTTGCCATCCGGGACGAACTGATGGCAAAAGGCGCTTCTGTTGATGAAAACCGGATCCTTGACGTGACGGATCTCTTCAGAGAGACCAAATCCGCGATTTTGAAGAAGGCAAAGAAGATATCCGCCATCACCCTCCCCGGTTTTGCCGGGCTTGTCGGGCGCGAGATCCAGCCCGGCCGCCGGCTCGGCTCCGAGATCTCGGACTATGCCAAGAAGTGCGGGGTCGGCGGGATCTTCCATACCGACGAGCTGCCCGCGTACGGGGTCACGGCAGACGAGGTCATCCGGGTAAAGGAGTTCTGCAAAGCCGGCGCTTCCGACTGCGTGATCCTCGCAGCCGGCGCGAGCGCAAAGCAGGCGGAGTGCGCAATCCGTCAGGTGATCGTCCGGGCGAAGATGGCGCTCACCGGTGTTCCCGAGGAGACCCGGAAGATGCTCGAAGGCGGGAGCACCGCGTACATGCGCCCGCTGCCCGGGGCAGCGAGGATGTATCCCGAGACCGACGTGATCCCGGTGCTGATCGACGAGCAGCGCTGGAACGCGGTCACCGTCCCGGAGCTCCTGACCGTGAAGATCCAACGGATCGCGGCAAAGTTCGTTGCAGACTACGGATTCAATGCCGCCTTCGCAACCCAGGTCGCCTCGTCGGAACATCTGCCCCGGATCGAGCGGGCAATTGCCGACGGGATCAACCCGGACCTTGCAGCGTCCACGATTGTCCGGGTTGCAACCGAGCTCCGGCGCGAGGGGATTGATATCGAGAGGTTGTTTTCGCAAAATACCGACCTCAGCGTCCTCCGTGCAGTAACCGACGGGAAGATGGCAAAGGAGGCGATCAGGGACGTGTTTGCCTCGGTCGCATCGGGCATTTCGCTTGAGGACGCGATTAAAAAACTCGCTCCCGCGGTCTCCCGTGCGGACCTTGAGACGATTGTCCGGAAGATCCTTGCCGAACGTGCAGAGTTCGTTGCACAGAAGCAGAAGGCGGCGCTCGGGCCGCTGATGGGCGTTGTCATGGCCGAGGTGCGGGGATCGGTTGACGGGAAGGTCGTCTCCGAGATCCTGAAAAAGGAACTGGAGAAGGTACTTACAAAGGCAAAATAACCTGCCTTTCAACGGCAGACTTTTTTCTTTCCGTTATTTTCTTTCCGTTATTTTCTTTCCGGTATTCCGGCTGCACGGGCTGTACCTGTCCTCTGGTACCGGCCCGGCCTGGAGGGCAGACCGGGACTTATGAAAGACCGGGTTTTGAAAGCCAAATCAATTTATATACCTTTTCCCTCCAAGTTTCTAGTATGCCCCGTGGAAGGCCAAGATCATTATCGACCTACGAAAAATCAAAAGTGAAAAAGATCCGTGAATATCTCTCGGAAAACAACATCTCGCGCTTTGATGCGATGAATGATTCGACGCTTTTGAGCACTATCAGGATCTCCGAAGACCGGGTCTTCATCAGCCTCGATCACCATGACTCGGTCCTTGACAAGATCACGCAGTTTACGAGCGCTGCAAAGCAATTATAACCGGAAATCCCGCAGATACCGGATTATCAGGCCGTTTTATTGACGGGATCAATCATCCGGTGTTTTTCCGGGAATTGAAGAAACGGTACCCCTATATCGTGTATGGTGCAGCCGGCAGAACTTCCGGTAAAAAATTCATGAGTCCCGGAACCCGGAATCAGGATTAAAAATCCGTAAGGATTAATGGATAATGATTTTTTACATATTGAGAAAGAATTTCCGGACACATTCACGTGACAGGAATCTCAACAGCCGGGCCGGGTACAGGAGGTCCATCCGGACATAAAAAGGCGCAGAAAGGAGATGCAAGAACCACAGGAATCCGGATCATCGTGGGACTCTGCCTGATCCCGGTTGCAGTTTTCGTGCTCCTGCCCGCACTCTCGTCCATTACGGGTATACCGATCGGGAGTGCGACAACGGGCACCGCCATATATACCGGGCTGCAACCGGCTTCTTCCGGTTCCCTGTCCCCGTTCTCTGCCGAAAGCCCGGAAGGCAGGAATGTCTCGATTGTGAAAGGAATTGCTGCGGATTATTACCGGACGCACACGTACAGCCTCCCCGACATGTTCGTCTGCGCAGATATGGCAGCCGATGTCTGGAACATGGTTGAAACCCAAGGAATCCATGCTGTCATCAGCCTTGGCAGCATCGATGCGGATATCGCGGATATCCGGGATGCAGACCATGCGTGGGTAATCGCGGAAATTGCTCCCGGCTCCTGGCTTGCGATGGAGACGACCGGGGGATACCTGGTCTGCGGGGATCCCAGGATCTGCGCCGTTGACAACGAGCGGTACTACCACGGGTGGCACTTTGACAATCCCCGGGAGATGAAAGCCGCCATAGAAAAGATCAAGCATCCCTGTGCCGACGGTTATGTCCTTGGCAGCGATGAAGAATGCCACGAGGCTTGCGGGGGGAGCAGTTACTGCACGGGAAATTCGGTCTGCATTGACGGAAAGTGCATGGGCTGTGATGCAGGGTATACCCTTGGCAAAGATCTGGCATGCCACCCGGAATGCCCGGAAGGATCCGGGAGATACTGCAGCGTGGGATATTGCGGGCCGGACGGATTATGCCATCCGGCATAAATCCTGTCATACCAGCGGACCGATACGATCCGTAAAGGATATCCGGCCTCCTTTGATACAATTCCGGAGGAGAGAGAAAATCCGCCCTAACCTTTATCAATTGCACCACAGAATAAGATAAGGGATCTACCCATGGGCAAGACAGGCACAACAATCTGGGCGCAGGTCAAAGGCGTCAAGGGACAGATAAGGCTCGTCCCGAAGAAAGAGGCAGAACTCAAGACACCGGGCCCGAACCAGCGGTTCAAGCAGGGTGCGAACATCAGGAAGGCTGACGAGAGCGAAGAGCAGCAGCAGGGCGGGTTCCGTGGGCGCGGTGGCCGCCGGGGCGGCGGCAGGGGCCGGGGAGCTCCCCGCGGCGGTGCACGCCGCGGTGCCGGCAGCGATGGTGTCGAGCGGACCGGAAACCCGCTCATCCGGCGCCGGATGCGTCGCGCAAAAGTCTCCGCCATGGGCACAAAACAGAAGTCCAAGTAAGGATCCGGTATCCCGGGCTCTTTTGATCGTCCGGGCAACCGATCCGCATCCTGTTTTTAACATCCGGCTTATAAACCGGTACGCTGATATAACAAGCAGGTATCAGGTTAAGGAGAACTTCTATGGTAACGATGGATATCCCGACCGCAATCAGGAGTTATCAGTTCGGAGAACGGGCCAAGTCCGGACTGATCATCTCCTCCCAGCTCGCAATGGCGCTTGCCGACTTCTCCGACCAGGAGAAGGCCGGCGGCAGACGGATGCTGCTCCTGCTGATGGAATCGGTCCGGTCCGAGATCCAGTTTGCCGCAAACAGCACCGGCAACCAGAGTTTTACTAAAGCGATCAACGCCCTCAACGAAGCGATCTCGCTTGTCGAGAGCAACCAGCTGCAACAGGTTCCTGAAAGACTTGCAGCTGCAATCAGCGCTTCCACCACGCCGGCGCAGGAAGCCTCTGATATTCTCACCGGACATGGATACCTCTGAATTCCTGGGATTCCTGACGAACCGGGCCTCGGTGCGCGAGTACGGGAGCGATCCGGTGACGGACGACGAGATCCAGTACCTGCTCGACTGCGCCAGCACTGCGCCGAGCGCCGGCAACCTCGAAGCATGGGACGTTGTGCTGGTGACGGACGAAGACGCCCGGCTCGCGCTGCAGGACGCTGCATACGGGCAGGAGCATGTCGGGCAGGCGCCGCTTGTGATTGTTATCTGCGCCAACTACATCCGGTCCATGTCCCAGTACGGCGAGCGCGGCATCCTGTATGCCGTACAGGACGCAACAATCGCCTGTACCTACCTGATGCTTGCCGCCCACGCCCGAATGCTCCATGCCTGCTGGACGGGAGCGTTTGCGGAAGAGGAAGTACGGACGATGCTTGGCCTGCCCCAGCACATCCGCCCGGTAGCGCTTCTTGCCGTGGGGAGAGGGACCATGCCGCCGTCGCTCACGGAACGGATGGCGGTTGAAGAACACGTTCATTACGAGAAATGGTGACGGGAAGGGTACAATGCCGGACTACGTGGTAACACTCGAATCAGCATGGATCATCAGGGATGCAAAGTCGCTCGACGACGCGATCGGGATCGCGATCAGCGAGGCGGGAAAACGCCTCAACCCTTCGGCAAAGTACGTGGAGGTCGAGGCGGGGGTGCTCACCTGCCCCTGCTGCGAGGAGGAACTCTCGAGCGCAATCGTTGTCGCCGACACTGCGCTCGTCGGCCTCACGCTGGAGATGAAGGTCTTCCGGGCGGAATCGAAGGAGCACGCGGAGCGGATCGCCCGGTCGGTCATCGGCAAGGCGCTGCGGGATGTCCCGCTCAAGCTCCTCGACGTCGGGGAACTGACAGGATGATCCATGTTGTCGGGCACACGGCGGTCGACCACATCTCGCACGTCCACCACCTGCCGGAGAAGAATGCCTCGACCCATATCACGGACCGGCAGGTCTTCTTTGGCGGCGGCGCGGCAAACATCGCTGCCGGGATCGCAACGCTCGGGGAAGAGGCAACGCTTGTCTCCTGCGTGGGGGACGATTTTGCCGGAAGCGATTATGACAATTGGCAGAAGAACCTGAAGGTCCGGCAGCATTTTTTTGTCGTCCCGGACACCCATACGCCGACCGCGTTCATGTTCACGGATGATGCCGGCGACCAGGTGACCTACTTCGAATGGGGCGCAAGCCGGCAGTTCGCGGCAAGCGAGGCACCGGCGCTTCCCTTCGTCCACATGGCGACAGCAGATCCGGACTTCAACTGCCGGGTGGCGGCAAACGGCGGGTTCGTCTCGTTCGATCCCGGGCAGGACGTCTTCTGGTACACGAAGGAACAGCTGGACGCAATTCTCAGTAACACGGACATCCTCTTTGCCAACCAGCATGAAGTCGCGGCAATGTGCCGGACCCTTGGCACGACTGAGGACGCACTGATCCGGCGCGTTTCGATGGCGGTATTCACGATGAGCGGCGACGGCAGCCGGCTGTATGAGAACGGAAAAACCCATACCATCCCGGTCGTTACGGTCCGCTGCGCCGATCCGACCGGCGCCGGCGACGCGTACCGGGCCGGGTTCCTGTCGGCATTTGCCCGTGGCTACACGCCGCTCACCTGTTGCCGTATCGGGACGGTCACCGCGTCGTTTGTCGTGGAACACCCCGGCTGCCAGACGCACCTTGCCACATGGGACCGGATGACGGAACGGTATCACGGCCAGTTCGGGAACCTGCCGGAACCGGGGAAACGGAGGTTCTGAACCATGAGCTACGCCGCCCTCACCTCCGGCGGCAAGGACTCGATCCTCGCCTGCCAGCACGCGATCGATGCCGGAAAGGAGGTGGAGTTTTTCGTAACCGTCCGGCCGGAGAACAAGGACTCCTACATGTTCCACTCGGCAAACCTCGATGCCGTGCCCGTGATCGCGCGGCATGCCGGCATCAGGTACGTGGAGATCAGGACCCATGGCAGGAAAGAGGAGGAACTCGCTGATCTCGAACGGGGGCTCTCTCTCCTGCCGGTCGAAGGGATCATTGTCGGTGCAATAGCGTCGGAGTACCAGAACAGCCGGGTCGCGGCAATTGCAGAAAAACTGGGACTTTCCGTCTTTGCCCCGCTCTGGCAAAAAGATCCCGAAGCGGTCGTTACAGAAGTCGCCGACCGGCTTACTGCCATCCTTGTCGTCACCGCAGCCGAAGGGCTGGACGAGACCTTCCTTGGTAAACAGATCGATCACGCACTGATCCAGCGGCTGAAGGTGGTTGCCGGAAAACACCGGATCAATATCGCCGGCGAAGGCGGGGAGTATGAGAGCCTCGCCCTCAATGCCCCGTTCTACCATGAACCGGTAACCTACCGGAGCTCGGAGATCCGGACGTCAGCCGGCAGGAGCGAACTTGTGCTCGGGGGTTTTGCGTAGATGGCACAGGAGAGCGACGTCCGGCTTGGCAACCTTGCCCGGTTCATCTTCACGGCACCGTCATGGCCGCGCTCGCTTGCCATCATCGCGCTGCTCGGGTTTTTGATCGACGGCGCCGGCGTGAGGTCGTGGGAGATTTTGCAGGTCTCGCAGTTCCCGTTCTCGGGAACAGTCGCGTTCACGCTTCCTGCGCTTGTCGCATTCCTGCTCACGAAGCTGCTCATCGAACTGCAGGGAAAGACGATGACGTGGAACCGGTCGGCGCTCCTTGCGCTCGCCTGCACGGTTTTTGCAGTCATTATCACCCTCATCTGCCGGGTCTCCGATGTCACGATGCTGCCCTACTTCTACGCGACCGCGATCTCGTTTATCTTCGGGCTGCGGATCCTCGTGCTCGCGGCGATCGCCGACTACCGCATCTCCCGGATCTGGGGGCCGGCATTCACCCAGAGCGGGCCCGGCATTCTCGCGGGAATGTTCCTGTTCTCCCCGGCATTTGCCGTCTTTGCGCTCGTCCTCCACCTCGTCTTTGGCTTTGCCTTCATCCTCCTGATCTGGCTCATCGAGCGGCCGCTCTACCGGGCCTTCCGGATCCGGGGGCTCGCGTTCATCAACGCGTTCATCGCCCACATGACGGACGGGTCAAAGGGCATGGAGAAGTTCTTCCGGGACATCGGCGAGGAGATCTTCGTCCCGCAGGTCTGCCTCTTTTTCAGGCGCACGAAAGGGAAGGAGATCCTTGTCACGATCCCCAACCTGCACCCGGGCCCGATGGGGGAGATCGGCGGGGGCAACCTGCCCAAGATCGTCCATGACTCGTTTACCGAAGAGACCCTTGTCCCCCACGGGTGCGCGACGCATGACTTCAACCTTGTCGCGGAATCGGAGATCGCAAAAGTCATCGACGCGGTGAACGCAACAAGAAATTCCCTGGCGTACCTTCCCGGCGCCGGGAAATCCGGCAGGGTGCGGACCGGATCGGTCAACATCCTGTACCAGCGGTTCTCCGATACCGTGCTGATGGTCGCGACACGATCGCCGGAGCGGACCGAGGATCTCGATTACGGGATCGGCATGGCGGTCATGTCCGAAGGTCACCGGTACTTCCCGCACGTGGGGTTCGTCGACGCCCATAACTGCATGACCGATCTCTCCTCGCCCATCCACCTTGGCACGCTCACGTCAAGCGAATACCTGGACGCCGCCCGCAAGGTCTTCGATCGCACCCGCGAATCGGCGATCGTGCCGTTCCGGGCCGGGGTCAGCCACTGTAAGCTCCCGTTCTCCCGCGAGCAGGGGTTCGGGGATCTCGGCGTGCAGGTCCTTGTCGTGGAGGTTGCCGGGCAGAAGACCGCCTATGTCCTTCTCGACGGCAACAACATGGCGCGGGGGGCGCGGGAACAGCTGCTTGAGCAGATCCTCACCATTGTCGATGACGCCGAGGTGATGACAACCGACTCCCACGTCGTCAACACGATCACCGGCAAGAACCCGGTCGGCCAGAACGTGCCGGCATCCGTAATCGCGCCGCTTGTCCTCGATGCGGTCAAGGAGGCAGTCGACGATCTCTCTGACGCTACGGTAGCCGGGAGCACGGCGCAGTGCGAACATATCGTCGTCTTCGGGTCCACCCGGATCACCCAGTTTGCGAGCACGGTGAACGCCATCCTCATCTTCATCGCCCCGCTCGCGCTCGCCTTTCTCCTGCTCGCCTTCCTCCTCTCCATCATCGCGTATGCTATGATCGGATGATGGCGGGATAAAATCGGGAGAAATCAAGGCCCGGATTTTTTGGCCGGTGTAACACGGTTCGCCGTTTCGCGTCTCCCTCCTGGCCGGAAAAACCAATACGGGGTCAATCTTCGGACAGCAGGGGAATCGGAACCGGATCGGTCAGGACATGCAAATTCCGCCCGCATCCGGATATTCTGCGAACTTTTCGCAAACTATTTATGGTCCATCGTTCGATTACTCGTTGTCGAAACCCGGAGGGATAAAAAGCAGAAAAAGGGTCGTAATTCGCATCGTTTTGTATAGCAGTCGGACATCATCCGGTGAAAGGTGGTACAAGTTCATTCTGCCGAGACCATGACAGGACGCTGGATCGGCGTGGACCTGAACACAACGGGCCCCGTCGCGGTCGCTGCCGACCTTGCCAGCGGAAAGATAATGAAACTGGGATCAAACGCTCACTATGTTCGTTCGCAATCAGTGAAAAACTGCACAAAACTCTACAAAACGGGAAAACTCTGGAAACTGAAAAAGATCAAGAGCAGGGATCGCACGCTTTTCAGGAATACACTTCACGCGATCAGCCGGCAGATTGTCTCGTTTGCAGAGGCGCTCGGGTCCGGGATCAAGTTCGAGAAACTCTTCTCCAGCCGCTCGCACGTCCTGCAGGATGTGCGGAACACGACGGAATTCTCCTTTGACAACGGCTCGTTCTACTATCTCCAGAAGAGCGTCGAGAAGAAGGCGCAGAAACTGGGAATCCCCGTCATCTACGTCAACCCGGCGTACACCTCCAAGCGGTGCAGCCGGTGCGGCGGGTACGGGCACCGGTACCGGAAAAAGTTCGAGTGCCCGCACTGCGGGTACACGATCCATGCTGACGTAAATGCCGCGTTCAACATCGCCTCCGCGCACATACGGCCCGACCTGCAGGACGGACTCCTCGCACGGCTCCGGGAGCAGACCCGGCTTACGAAAAAGCAGATCCGGAAACTTGGCAGGATTTCAGCCGGTGTCCCGGCGCCTGCAGCGGTATCGGGTGCCGATCCGACGGTTCCGCAGGCTGCCCAAGGGAACCTTCTTTATTGCCTGGAGTGCCAACAATCCGTTGTGCAATGTATTCCCTCGTAATCTTCCTTTTTACCATAGCCGCCATATCGCTCGTTGCGGTCCGGTTCAAAGTCCCGCCGTTCATGGTCCTCTTCTCCGGCGCGCTCTTCTTCGGCATCGCAACGGGCATGCCCCTCCCCGATCTCGTCTCCACGGCGACCACCGGCATGGGGAAGATCTTCGCACTTCTCGGCCTCGTCATTCTTGCCGGCGCTGTAATCGCAAAACTGATGCAGGAGCAGCGCCAGATCGAACAGATCGTCGCCGATCTCCGGGCGCTCGCGCACAAACCGTTCACGCTTTCGGGCATCGCCGGCTTCATCCTTGCCATCCCGCTGATGTGCTGCATCACGGCGTTCGTGATCCTGCAGCCGGTCATTACCGGGCTTAGGAAGTCGGAGAGCGAGCGAAAAGGGCTGCTCTACACGACAGCACTTGGCAGCCTGATCGCGTTTGCGCTCATCTACCCGACCCCGGTCATCATCGCGCTCTTTGCCGCGCTCCCGGACGTTAGCATATCCCCGCTCCTCTTCGACCTGTACATGATCCCGGTCTCGCTCCTCCTCCTTGCCGGTTCGGTCATCCTGATGCAGCACCGGTTCGGGAAGGGATCTCCGGAGAAAGAACAACAAGCACGGGAAGTTCCGGCCAGCATTGGGGATTCCCGCACCCGTGCATGGGCGCCGTTCATCGTCATGGGTATCGTAATCCTTTCCGGGGGCGTCCTGCTCCGGCTCGCCCCATCGGTTTTGATCCAGCTCGTCATGTTCGCCGGCATCATCACGGCGCTTGCGCTTGCCCCGGCCCCGATCCGGGCCACCGCGTTTCCCGCCGGCGCGAAACATGCCGGCGTGATCATCTTCGATCTCTGCGGGGCGGGAGCGCTCGGTGCGGTCATCGGGGCAAGTTCGCTTGGGACCGAAGCATATACCGTTCTCTCACCGGTCCTCCCGTTGATTCTCGTGCCGTTCATCCTTTCGATGCTCGTCCAGACAGCGCAGGGGTCCCGGGTTGTGACCGCAGTCATCACCGGCGAGATTGTTGCGGGAACGGGGATCGCGGCATCGATCCATCCGATCCCGCTCATCCTGCTCATCTCCGGCGGCGCCTGCATTGTCAGTTACGTCACCGACCCGTACTTCTGGATCGTCCAGCGGGCAACCGGCGACGATGTCGCCGGGGTTGTCAAAAATTACACGATCCCGCTCGCCGCGGCCGGGATCGCGATGGCCGGGCTTGCCGTTGCGCTGGAAACCTTCCTGTTCTGATAACGCTTGGGCGATCTGCTGCCAGACCGCGGGTGAGGAAAAACCGGTCCAGGTTACGGTAAACAGATAGTTGCAGCAGGGTTGTTTTGGATCATCCGGTCGATGTAACAACGAATATTTTTATTAAGGCATAAACGGGAGGGTTCCTCAAGGATACAGTGACGGGGCGGGCGCCAGATGGGTGACGGAGGATTCTACCGCGAAGAGATCGAGACCATGGAGCGGGATGCGCTCAATGACCTGATCGATGAACGGATCAGGTATACCGTCCGATACGCAAACGATCATTCCCCCTTCTATCGCTCGTGGTTCTTAAAGCACAACATCAATCCGGAAACCATCAGGACCCACGAGGATCTCCTGCAGCTCCCGCTCATCTCCGGCGCCGACATCCGGGCCAGCCAGCCGCCGGTTGAGGAGACATTTGGGTTCAGGAGCGCAGAATGGGGAGACATCTTCACTATCCACGAGACGAGCGGCACATCCGGGACACCGAAGAGCTTCTTCCTCACGTGGCAGGACTGGCAGCGGTTTGCGGAGAAGTATGCACGGGCATTCGTGTCGCAGGGATTTACCCGCGGCGACCGGATCGTGATCTGCGCGTCCTACGGGATGAACGTCGGAGCAAACACAATGACGCTTGCGGCCCGGGATCTCGGCATCACGATTGTACCGACCGGCAGGTGCACATTCCCGCTCCGGATCCTCCGGAGCTACCGCCCGACCGGGATTGTCGGGAGCGTCTTCAAGCTCATCCATCTTGCACGCCAGATGAGAGCTGAGGGGATGGACCCGGAGAATTCCGGCGTGCAGAGACTCGTTGTCGGCGGGGAGGCATTTGCGGACGAATCCCGGGCGTACCTTTCCGATCTCTTCGGGTGCGAGGTATTCAACACGTACGGCAGTACGGAAGGCAGCATGTGCGGCGAGTGCACGGCACGGGCCGGGCTGCATGTGCCGGAAGACCTCGTGCACATGGACATCTATGACATGCAGCAGAAAAAGTTCATCCCGGACGGGGAATGCGGGAGGATTGTTTTAACAACCCTCCTTCCGCCCGGGGCAACATGCGGGATGCTGCTGATCAATTACGACACCGAGGACACAAGCGTCGTTCTCTCCCGCGGGCGCTGCGCCTGCGGAAGGACACACATGCGGATCTATACGCCGCAGCGGGAGGCTGAGACCTGCTGGATCAACGGGGCCCCGATGAACCGGGTGGACGTGGAACGGGGCGTCTTCCAGCCCGAAAATATGGACTGCCTCACGGGGGAGTACGAGGCGTTCCTGTATGCAGGAGACGAGGCGGGAAAGACCGTGATGCGGGTGAGTATGGAGACGGACGATCCCGCGCACTGCGACCGCGAACGTGTCGCTGAAAATTTCAGGAAGGCATTCTTTGCGATGAAACCGCCCCTTAAAAAACAGCATGACGACGGGCAGTTCTCCATTTCGTTCAACTTCACCCCGCCCGGTGCGCTGGAACTCGCAAAACTTCCCGGCCGGCCTAAGCGACTGGTCGACCGGAGGTGACGCAGCGAACCGGAACCCCGTGCAACATCCATGCGCCGTTCTGTGTGTGGCAGGATGCCCAGGCCGTGAAAATTTTTGGAAATTTTCCGGTATTATTTTACGCGGGGATTACGGTATACCGGCCCGGTGCGGGAAGCCGGGTGATAAGGGTACGTCGTTTCCCAGACGTTCCCGGTTCTCTTGCGTTACCAAATCCCTGCACGCAGCTGCCGGGACGGCAATGGAGCGATCTATACCATTATTACAGGGGTCGTAGAAGGAAAAACCATGGAAGTTTCCGGTCCGTTGCATGTCCGATCGATCCCCGGCCTTGTTGCCGGTATCCTCTTCTGCGTCCTTGCCGGAAGCCTCGGCTCGATGGTAACCGTCACCGGGCCGGAATCCTGGTACGCAACGCTGGAAAAACCATTCTTCACGCCGCCCGGCTGGCTCTTTGCTCCCGTCTGGATCACGCTCTTTACCCTCATGGGAATTGCGCTCTTCCTCGTCTGGGACGCTGGTATAAGGAACCGTCACGTGCAGATCGCAGTCATCGTGTTTGCGATCCAGTTTGCCCTCAACATCCTCTGGTCGTTCCTCTTCTTTGGCCTGCAGTCACCGTACCTCGGCCTTGTTGATGTCGTCCTGCTCTGGTTCATGATTGCGGCAACCATCGCCGTCTTTGCAAAGATCCGGAAGATGGCGGCAGTTCTCCTTCTCCCGTACCTTGTATGGGTGACGCTTGCAACGGCGCTCAACTATGCAATCTGGGTCCTGAATCCATGAATGCCGGGTCAAATGCAGGAAATACACAAGTGGACGACCCGCTGAAAAATCATATCCGTTCTCTGGTGAGCACAGGATCTCCGGCTGCGGACATCGCCGTCAACAATCCCCAGGTAGCTGGAGTGTTGCGATGAGGATCGGGTATCCCTGCATCAACCGGACGATCGGGTGCAGCGCAAACCGGACGTTCCGGCTCGCATCGTATTCCGATGAACGCCTCTTCTCAACCGCAAAGTGCAACCTCGCATGCCTGCAAAAGATCCTGCACTGGAACCGGGAGCATGGGATCCTCTTCTTCCGGATCACGTCCGATCTTGTCCCGTTCGCATCCCACCCGGCCTGCATGGCACACTGGCAACGGGATCTTGCAAACGATTTTGCAAAGGCCGGATCGTTTATCAGAAAATCCGGCATGCGGATCTCGATGCACCCGGACCAGTTCATCGTCCTCAATGCGCCGGACCCGGATATTGTTGCCCGGAGCATTGCCGAACTTACCTACCATGCGGAGGTGCTTGACCTGATGGAACTTCCTGCAACCGCAAAGATCCAGCTCCATGTCGGCGGAGTCTACGGGGACAAGGAGAAGAGTGTCGCCAGGTTCGTCCGTGTGTATGAGACCCTGGACCCGGGCATACGCCGGCGCCTTGTCATCGAGAACGACGACCGCCGCTTCACCGCGGCAGACTGTCTTTCGATCCATGAACGGACCGGAATCCCGGTTCTCTTCGATGTCTTCCACCATGCCTGCAACAACACCGGGGAAGATACCCGGGAGATGCTCCGGCGCGTACAGAAAACCTGGAGGAAACGGGACGGGATCCTGATGGCGGATTACAACTCGCAGCACCCGGCAAAACGGCCGGGGGGCCACGCGGACCATATCGACGCCACGGATTTCCGGCGCTTCCTCGATCTCTCCCGACCGCATGACATGGACATCATGCTCGAGATCAAGGACAAGGAGAAAAGCGCCCTTGTCGCGGTCGATCTCGCAAAAACGGATCCGAGGTTTGTTCACCGGATTTGAGCGGGAAGTGCCTGTACAGAATCCTTCACCGGATTCATGAGGGCTGGTTGCCGCGGATATCTCCCTTCCCCCGCATCGCCGAGACGATGATGGCCGGGACCGTAATCGCGGCGGAGATATAGAAGGCAAGCGCAACCCCGTTCGTGAACGCGACCTGTTCGGCGACCGGCATCTGTGCGCCGCCGAGCACAAACATGTTCATCATGTCGGAAAGCGGCATCGTCCCCATGATCAGCGGGGTCGCGATCGCCATCGAGATGATCATCCCGGCATTGCCAAGGAGCGCCCGCATGGAGGAAGCAAGGCCCCGCCGGTCAACCGGCACCGCCGCCATGATCGCGCTCGTGTTCGGCGGCTGGAAAAGCCCGGACCCGAAGTTGTTAAAGAACATCCAGAACGCGAGCACGGGGTAGGGCGTGTCGTACTGGATCGTGGCAAGCCCGAGGAGGCCGGCAAAGGAGATGGCAAGGCCGAGCGTTGCGATCTCCCGCGAGCCGAACCGGTCGGAGAGGTATCCGCCAATCGGGCCGGTGATCGCAATCGCAACCGCCGCCGGGATGATCAGGATGCTCGCGGTGAGGGGATCGCAGCCCCGCGGGCCCTGGAAGAAGAGGATGAGGAGGATCATCACCGCGCCGCGTGCAACTGCGTTGATGAGGGCCGAGAGCTGGCCGAAGAAGAAGATCCGGTGCGAGAAGAGCGAGAGATCGATCAGCGGGGATTTGCAGGTTATCTCATGCCGGTAGAATGCGGCAAACATGAGAAGCGAGACCGCAAGGCAGGCGAGCATGGGAAGCGAGGTCCAGCCCACAAGGAACGCGACCGAGATGTAGACGAGGCCGGTGACGAACGCGACCGTGAAATACACCATGCCCTTCATGTCGAACGGTTCGGCCCGGCCAAACTCCCCGGGCTCGCGGAGGTTCTTCTGCGCCCACCATGTCGCGGCAATCCCGATCGGGATGTTGATGAAGAAGTTGAGTCGCCAGTCGATGAGCGTGAGGACGCCGCCGAGGACCGGCCCGAACATGGCGGCCGCAGCAGCGATCATGGAGATGATCCCCATCGCCCGCCCGAGTTCCTGCTGCCGGAAGGCATCGGCAACGATGATCGTACCGTTTGCAATCAGCAGCGAGCCGCCGACCGCCTGCACGATCCGGAACGCGATGAGCTGGGTAACGTCTGCGGCAAAACCGCACAGGAGCGAACCGATGGTGAAGACCGCGAGCCCCGCGACATAGAGTTTCTTCCTGCCGTGGATGTCCGCAAGCCGGCCCCAGGCCGGTGCAAGGATGGTGATGATCAGCATGTAGCTGATGAGCACCCACATCACGCCGAGCAGGTCGGTGTGCAGGTTCACCATGATGTCCGGAAGCGCGATGAGGAGCGTGGTCGCATTCAGCACCCCGAGCAGGGTGCCAAGCGATGCGATGGAGAGCGCAACCCACCGGTACGGGCTTTCGTTCTCAGTTCCTTGTCCGCCGCTCATTAAGATTCCCGCTTCCCGTCACACCATTCGCGTTCTGCAGTACAGGGATTCCGGGTGATCAGGTACAGCAGATGACTGCACCGGGTTCCGGTATTTCATGCCTGCCGCATGTGAAACTACGTACTATGAAGTTCCGGCACTTATGAATCTGCACTCCGAGGGAATCTCCTTGTTGCCGGCACCCGGTGACCGGGGGAACAATACCGGTTGTCGGAAAACCGGCATCAAAAAAACCGCACGATACCCCGATGAGAGGACAGGGTGCAACAGTCCGGTTTAAGGAGTGCGAAAAAGAAGAACGTTGTGAAAACACGTTGCGGGAAATCCGGAACTGCCTGCTGTCCCGTCCCGTGATGCCGGGAAATTTTTTTCTGAAAATTCCGGAGATCATTTCCTGTAAAATGTTTCCGGGAATTTTGAGAGGCTCGGGAACCACCCAGGATTATGGTCTTTATCATGCGAACCGTATTTTACCGGCATGCCAAAATCATGGGGAACGTAACCGGCCCGTATAGGAATTGCCAGATGGGCATGAGAGAGAGGGGAGCCCCTATCCCCTGTATTCCACCGACGGGAAAATGCACAGGGTGATTATATAATAATGCCCCAAATAAAGCCTTTCTGTCATTTCCAGGGCACTATTTCCCGTGCCCGGACAACTGACGATTGCAGCCCCGCTATATTGACAGGTTTTTTCCGTGTATTATCGCCCGGATTCTGAAAATACCGGGTTATATCGATAATTTCCGTCGGCGTCATCGCCATTTCCCCTGGAGATTTTTCAGCCTTGCCCGGATTGGCAATCGGAGCCAGTAGCGGGCGTATTTCCCAGTACCCCCCGGAGCCCCTGATTGATCCCGGTTATATGGCAGATCCCCCCGGCGGTGGAAAAACTCTCGCCGGAGGATCTGAAAAACCGGGGGACTCCATAATAGTGCCTTTCCTCCAGTTCCAGCATACAATAACCCATCGGATTTTCAGGGGCTGCTGCAAGCCCGCTATATTGGCAGGTTTTTTCCTTGTATAATCGCCCGGATTCGAAAAATACCGGGTTATATCGGTAATTTCCGTCGGCGTCATCGCCATTTCCCCTGGAGATTTTCCGGCCCTGCCCGGATTGGCAATCGGAGCCCGCTATGGGCTTCTTTTTTCAGTACTCCAAAGGGGTGCCAGTAGTATCGGGATTCTGACATCCGGCCGGGACCTGCCCTTTCTGCCGGCCTGCAATCAGCAGGGACCATCAGAAATTCCGATTGCCATAGGGACCGATGAAACGTCCGGAAGAACCGTCCGGAAGTAAACCGATCGCAATAAAAAATTCCTGGAAGCGTAAACCCCACTCAGATTCCCGGATCCCAGCCCGGAAAAAATTCTCCGGCACTCCGGATCGTGCAGGACTGGTAATGACAAAAAATTATTGCGCTGACAGGGTCGCCGCAAACCGTTTGCCCATGTCGAAGCACTGCTCCAGCTCGTGCTCGTCGGGGACAAAGACGCATTCCATCTGTTCCTTCACGTCAAACCCTGCACCAGTAAGCTCGTCCGCGATCTTTTTCACAGCGCCGCCGCGCCCGCCCATGGAGCCGAACGTGACAGCGCCCCGTCTCCTCCCGGTATGATCGAACCGCTGCCCTTTCAGGTAATAGATGATGTCCCCGATGCTGGGGAACGGCTCGTCATGGACGGTCGGGATTCCCACGCAGATCCCCTTGCTTGTTAAGATGTCCTTGACGATCTCGCTGCGCTCGTCTTCATGGAGGTAGTACATCTTCACGTCCATCCCGCCGGCGATGAGTCCTTCGGCAATTGCATGGGCCATCATCTGCGTTGAGTGGTGCATG
>Ga0209098_1001018_pt1 | contig 27960 bp, 35 predicted proteins | sample AD_JPNHW1_MetaG_FD_184429 | JGI IMG/M metagenome (GOLD analysis project Ga0209098, IMG submission 184429) | Active sludge microbial communities of municipal wastewater-treating anaerobic digesters from Japan - AD_JPNHW1_MetaG (SPAdes) (version 2) | ecosystem: Engineered > Bioreactor > Anaerobic...
GTTCCGGTATGAACCGCGCCCGCGTATATTTGGCAGTGAAATCCTGCCCGGCAATTTTCATCACATCTGTTTTACCGGACAGGATGTGCTTGCCGGCCGCAGGAATTATGGACCAGAACCGTTTCACTTCTTGTTCCGGCTCTGTGTTCCTGCCCGTATCGGGCACCCCGGCATATCCTCTCCGCCGCGTTCCGACACCCAGACCAGCATCGGGATCAGGTATTCCCGGAATTCCCAGCCGTCCGGCGTAAGGGAGTATTTTGTTGTCGGGGGAGAAGTCGAAAGCACCTTTTTGTGCACGAGCCCGATCCGTTCCAGGTTCTTCAGGGTATCCGAGAGGGGTTTCGGGCTGATGGCAGCGAGCTCCTTTTTCAGTTCATTGAACCCCTTCTCGCCCTCGTTCCCGAGGATCGCGATGATCAGGAGCGCCCACTTCTTTGCCACGACATCGAGGATGCCTGACAGGGGGCAGAAACAGATATCGTTGTGATCGGCCGGCGGTTTCTTCATGGATACTACCTATCCTGCAGGATACGTTTCCGTTCTTTAACTATTAAAAAAATACTACCTGCCAATGCATAACCAGGTACCAGCCGATCGGGAGATGAAGGAGGATCGCCTGCCAAAGAGATCGCTCGCGATCGCCATAGCGCTCACAACGGTCATCTTCCTTGCCGAAGTTGCCGGGGGGCTGCTGTCGGGATCCCTCGCGCTCCTCGGCGATGCTGCGCACATGCTGCAGGACGTTGCCGCGCTCCTCCTCTCCCTCTGCGCAATCATCATTGCCGAGAGACTGCCGACCCCCCGGCGGACATTCGGTTACCACCGCGTGGAGATTGGGGCGGCGATCTTCAACGGTATCGTCCTCATCGGGGTCAGCGTTGTTATCGTCTACGAAGCGCTTGCCCGCTTCTCCCGTCCCGGCCAGATAAACAGCACGGTTATGTTCAGCATTGCTGCTGCCGGACTTGCCGCCAACCTTGTTTGCCTGTACGTTCTCCATGGGAGCCATGACCTGAACGTGAAAGGCGCGTTCCTGCACGTGCTGGGGGATACCCTGTCGTCGGTTGCGGTGATCGCGGCGGCGCTCTGGATCGCATTCACCGGCCAGACCATCGTCGATCCTCTTCTCAGTATCGCGATTGCCCTCCTGATCCTGGTCTCATCGTTCCCGCTGCTGCGGGACGCCTGCTCTGTCCTCCTCCAGTTCGCGCCCCGCGATGTCGATACGGAGGATGTGATACGGGAGATTGAATCCGTTGACGGTGTCGACGGGGTCCACAACGTCCACCTCTGGAGCCTCTGCTCGAACATCAACGTGCTCGATGCGCATGTCTGGTCCTGCGAGACCGATACGCACCGGCTGGAAGAGATCAAAACGGCAATAAAACACCGGCTGATAAAGTACCGTATCGGGCACTCGGCGCTGGAGTTCGAATGCCGCGCGTGCGGGGACTGCCGGATCGTTTGGGAACTGCGGGACTGATCGGGGCAGGATGAGTATGAGAAAGAACACACAAAAAACCGGCAAGAAAATGCCCGGCCCGGGGGGATGGGGCCGAAAGGGACCCGGCGACTCCGGTGCCATTCCTTTTCATCTTCTCAATTTCAGGTGATAGTTCCGTTGCCGTGCAATTTCATCCAGGAGGGCATGAAGGACCCGTGATTTCTCTTTGATCTCCCCTCCCATGGAATGCTTCCTGGCTTCGGACAATGCCGCTTCCAATTCATTAATTTCCATAACGGTCGCGGCAATGCAATAGAAGCTTTTTGAACGTCCTTCATTGAATTCCCCCAGCATCTCCCTGAGCAGGTGGTTACGGGTTTTTTGCGTTTTTTCGAACTCCTCCACCCCGTTCTTCCGGACAAATGCGATATCATCCTCAAGTTTCTGGTAACACTTGAAGGAATCAATGTTTTTTGCGAGTTCCCGGTGCCGTGCCCATTTTTCACAGGTTTCACTTTCCCTGCAATCCCAGCAGAATTCAATGCCTTTGTTCTTCAGGGCACACGTGATGAACGGGCAGCCGGCACCGGTCCGGGATTCGGTCTTACATCCCCCGCACCTGCTTACACAGTCAGCATGGTACCGGGGGCAGAGCCTGCAGGAAAGCCCGCAGATGCCGATTTCGGGGTATTGTATTTCCATGGGTATCCCTTTACCCTACTATCACCCGGTATTTCCATAATAATAATGACTCATACAGGGAGCGAAAGTAATTCTCAGAAAAAAGTCTGCGATTTCAGCGGATGGATACCGGAACGATACAAAGATTACCGGATACCGGGAAGAGAATGGCAGGGGGGTTCTCCCCCCAGTATCTGGTGAAGAACCCTGAAGAATTCTCCTCCTGCCCCGGGAAGGGAGGGGTTTTCCTGATCCCCGACGGACGGCAGGGTGGCAGACGCCGGCCTTCCGGCCCAATAACCTGCATTGTTCGCGGGACCTGCCATGCCCTGGCGATCCGTACTACCCTGTCCGGGCCGGTCCCTGCTCCGGCCCGAGCCCGGCCATGGCGATACAGAAGTTCCGGATGAATTTCCTCACCTGCCCCCGCTTCCCGATCGCCGCACCCACAGAGTACGGGAATTTCCGGCACTCCGGTTATCGCGATAAAAAAGAGTACCGGAAGATATAACGGTCGATACATCCGGATATTCCATCATGAAGCGGATGATTTTTATCAGTATCCTCTTCGTTTCTCTTGTCCTTGCAACGGGCTGTATCTCTCAGGTTGCCGGTCCGTCGCCGACATCCGGCGCTTTGCCGGGCACCCTCGGGGGATCGTCCGTTCCTCCCGGGGGATCGGCACTGGCAATCGCGTTTAAAACCGATGAGATTTCAACGGCCTCCCCCGGGGCAAAGGAACTGTTCCTCAAAGGACTGGCGTACTCGACGCAGTATGCCCGCTACAACGAGTCGCTGGCGTTTTTTGATGCAGCGCTTGCAATCGATCAGAATTTTACCGAGGCATGGGTTGCCCGGGGAGTTGCCCTGCACAATATGAAGCGCTACGATGAAGCGATCAAAAATTATGATATGGCACTTGCCATCAACCCGGACGATGCGGGGACCTGGTCTGTGAAGGCAATTACCCTCAGGGACTGGGGAAAGCATAAGGAGGCTGCGGAATGTAACCGGAGAGCGGGCGAGCTTGATCCCCGGTACGGGAACGACCCGCGGGCAGCAGTCAGCCCGGTCCCGACACAATCCTGCGATAGTTCCCTGCCTCCGGTCCCTGCAGGCGGGGATGTATACCTTGGTGAGAGTTGTCTTGACGTGAGCGCCGGCGTATCATCCGGGCAGGTTATCTCCTGGTATAAAAACGGGCGGAACACCGGGAATGACACTCCCGATGAACAACGAATCGTTGCCGATTCCGTGCAATTCTTTGTAAACCCCGATGATTTTCTCGGATGTGAGGGAAACTGGTATGCCGGGACCACGGATCAGATTGCCTTCGTGGTTAACGTTCCCGTCCTTGACGTTGATCCCACCGCAGCAAGATGAGAGTCACCACCTCCCTGTAATCACCCCGGCAATCTGCGGAACTGTCACCGGGTCCACGACCTGTGCCGGCACGAAGCCGGCCAGCACCCTGTAAAAAAGTTATTTTTCCCTGATAAATCCCCAGACTTCCCTGAAGGATACCCGTTTTCCCGTGGTCAGCATCCCCATCCGGAAGATCCGTGCTGCAAGCCTTGTCAGGACGACAATGGCAATGACAAGGATGGCGATACTCGCACCAATCTCGTACAGCGGAACCGTCACGAGCGAGAGCCTGACCATGGCGATGAACGGCGCAGTGTACGGGAAATATGTGAGGATCTGCATCAGGAGGGAATTTGGATCCTGTAAGAGGAACTGGAGGAAAACGAGCGGGAAGACGGCAAACATCGAGAAGACTGCCGAGACCTGCTGGGCTTCCCTGACCGAGGGTGCGAGGGATGCAGTGCAGGCGATCGAGACCGAGAACAGGAAGTACCCGAGAACAAAGTAGACGATCGCAAGACACGCGAGCCCGGTCACCTGGATCTCTGAGAAGAAGGAGGCAAACGGGCTTGCAGCGATCACGGTAAGGCCGATCGCGACCCAGACTGCGATCTGGAGCAGGCCCACCCCAGCATACCCGAGGATCTTTCCAGCGAGCAGTTCCTCGGCAGAGCAGTGGGAGAGCAGGAACTCGCCCCTCCGGCTCTCCTTTTCCTCCCCGATCCCCTGCATCAGGTAACCGGACGAGGTGAGGATCCCGATGGCAAGGACCATCGTGAGGGCAAACGGCAGCACGAAGCCGGCGAGCTTCTGGTCGCCTTTGGGATTGCCCGCTTCATCGAGGACGATCACCGTGGGGGACACCGGGGAGAGGATCTGCTGTGCAGCCTGGTCGGACACGTTCTCGTGCCGCAGGAGGTTCCTTGTCATGAACTCCTGCACCGCCTGGCTGGAGCCCGCCGACCCGAGCAGGGAATTGTCCATCGTGTAGACCGTGACCGTGCCGGTCCTGATATACTCCGGAGGCACGATCAGCAGGCTGTCGATATCCCCCTTCACCAGTGCCGCTTTGCCGGATCCGATATCGGGATACGGGACAAAGCCGGGCGCAGCCTGGATAACCCCGGCAGCATCGACATACCCGGTTGCCTGGTCCGCTGCCCCCGTGCCGATACCGGTACCGGTATACAGGGTGAGCCCGATGACAAAGAGCATCAGCGCGGGGAGCCCGAGGGTGCCGAGGATGAACCCCTTGCGCCGTACGGTCTTGAGAAATTCGAATTTTGCTACCACCAGGGATTTTGCCCTCATTTCCTGCACACCTCGAGGAATATCTCGTTCATGGACCGCTGCTTTACCTCGAACTTTCTCACGGTGACGCTTGCGGCAAGGCTTTTTAGGATGGCCTGGGTGTCGGCATCCTTTTCCACGATCAGCTCCGCGGCATTGCCGGAGTCGTTGATACCCAGGATATGGTCGATATGCGGGAGCCGGCCTTCGTACCGGACCTCGACCGACAGGCCGAACTGCTTGCGGATCGCATCAAGGCTGCCGTAGAGCACCATCTTCCCGTTGTTGAGCATCAGGATCCGGTCGCACATCCGTTCCACCTCGTCCATCTGGTGCGTGCTCATGATAACGGTCGTGCCCCTGTCGCGCAGGTCAAGGAGAATATCCTTGAGGGTTTTTATGTTGAGCGGGTCGAGCCCCGAGAACGGCTCGTCGAGGATGAGGAGATCCGGCTCATGGATGACCGCGAGGATGAACTGGAGCCTGCGGTGCATGCCCTTGCTCAGTTCCTGGATCTTTTTGTTCCGGTATGCCACAAGATCCAGTCTCTCCAGCCACTCGCCCGTCTTTTTGTCGATCGCATCCACGTGCTTGAGCTGTGCAAAATACCGGATGCATTCCGCGACCGGGATCTCCTTGTCCAGGCTCCCTTCCTCGGGCAGGTAGCCGATGACGTCCTTGATGTCGTCGGAGAATGTCCTGCCGAAGAGCACAATCGTCCCGGCATCGGGCCGGAAGATATCGAGGATGGTCCGTATGAGCGTGGTCTTGCCGGCACCGTTGGGGCCCAGGAGGCCGAACACCTCGCCCCGGTTGACGGTAAACCCGATGTCATCGAGGACATTCCTGCCGTCAAAGGTCTTGGTAAGGTGTTCAACGTTCAGGACGTTCCCCTCACTGTCTTTTTTTGGATCGCCCGTTGTCATGCGTACTCACTCCCTGTCTGTTTTCCTTCGAAGACCGGGGGCAGGGTTCCGGTCTTTCCATAAAAATAGAGACCGGTGATCGTGATCCCCATGACGGTTGAACTGATAAAGATCAGAAGGAGCATCACGAGCATAGAGGCCCCGACAACGGCACCTGCTGCCAAAGCACTGCCCGAAGAAAATCCAACCACCACCAGGGGGATTAAGGACGTTACCACGACGATAACCAGGATCAGGACATAGAGGATAAAACAGACAATGGTCTCTGCCCACACCCTCCTCAGCAGGGATAACGATCCCGGGACCGCGGTTGCCAGGCCAACGCCGGCAAGGACGAGAAGCGGGATGACAAACAGGGTAAGGATATTGATGCATGCCGTGACGGCGATGATCCCGTAGATCATGCCGAGGTTTCCGGGTGCACTCGTCATCGCGGGAGGGGTCATGAAGAACGAGACCAGCGTCCCGACGAGTGCCCAGACTGCCGCCCAGCAGAAGAGAGGGTAAAGGTAGTGCCGTGCCTGTACCAGCCCGTTTGTGACGGTCGCGGTCCGGCCGGAACTGATACCGGAAACACACACGATCAGCGCTGCCAGGATATAGTACGTGAGGAGGGTACTGAAAAGGCCGGTGATGAACGTCAGGGCAACCCAGGGCAGCGAACCATGCCGGATCACTACGGAACCAGCGGCGGTTGCTAGGTCTGTTCCTAAAAACAGTGCGGTGCCCGAGATGAACTGGAGATACAGGGTCGCAACGAGACTGGAGATCATCACGAGGCCCGTCAGGAGCGGGAACCAGAGCAGCTGCCGGTTCCTGAACAGGAGCCGTATGCTTCCCGTGGTCAGCATGAGCCCGCGGCCGATGCTTCCTGCTCCCCCTGCTCCGCCATCCGGCTGTGCGGGGTTGACGGTCACCGGCAGTGCTGCGGTCCCGCGTGCTGCTGTGCGTAAAGACCGTGCATCAGCATTCGGGCACCACGCAAGGTACTTCCGGATTGCCTGTGCAACGTGCATGCTCAGACCGCCCCCCTGCGCCACCGGATCAGTCTTTCAGACACCGTCCCGGGATCGTCGACATACAACCCGACGATTTTTTTGTCGGTGGTGCAAATCGCGAACACATCGGGATAGCGGGACCTGATATACCCGTGGTAGAACACCAGCACGAAAAACACGACAACCGCAAGCTGGTACGCCATAAACAGGGTGAAGGAGAGGGGGGAAATCAGCCGGGAAAGGGAGTGGAAGTACCCGCCCGACAGGACAAGGGGGATGATCCCGGCAAGAAAGATCACCATCGCCCCCCAAAAAAGCCACCGGTGCGAATGGTGGATATTTTTTCGGACCTCCAGGGCTGTTATCGTCTCGTACGGGATGATGACCGGCCAGGAGAGAGGCCGCCGGACAACGATTGCCCCCGGGGCAAATGCAACGGTCGCCTTTTTGATATCCTGGTGAAGCATCCGCAGACCCACGCCGAGAACGAAGAGGATCAGCACCACTAACCCGGGGACGGACCAGCTCTCAAAGAGGCCGTATCGCATGAAAGCGACCAGTCCCGCGATGGTACCGGCAAGGATCAGGGTAAAGAGTTTGATCGAGATTCCGGTTGAGCCGTAATCCAGGATCACATCCTGTATCGCATATCCCCCTTCAACGGGAAGTGCCGGCGATACCGGGTTGCTTTCCAGAAAGGGCAGGGGGCACGCAGCCGCAGTCCTGTCCGGGCACCAGCCCAGCCGGGTCCGGATTACTTGAGAAATACTGAATGTCATATCATCGCCTTGACTTTGGTGAAAAGTTCTTCTGCCATCTTCGTCGGGTCGGCGCTCTTCTCGATCCTGATGCCGAGCTCGGCTGCATAGTCCCAGAGCAGTTCTATGCACTCGGTGTACCGCGGGCACGCGGCGCAATCGCCTTCATGGTCGTACCATACCTGGACCCCGTGCTTTTCCGAGATGAAGATGAGTGCCGGGATCTGGAGCGGTACCGACAGCCCGAGGAGGATCCCCCGTCCGGTATTGATCTTCTCGATCGCGATCTGGTTTGACTGCGCCATATCGCGGAGTGCCGATTCTATCTTCCCGTCCATGGCAAGCAGCGCCTTGGAAACTGCCTGCCGGGAGATTCCCAGCAGGTTGGCAATGGTGATGTTCGGTGTGCCTCTGCGCCGCATCTTCCAGAACGCGAACTGTTTTTCATCCAGGAGCGGAAGCATATGTCAACGTTTGCGGGTTGACTATAATAAAGTTATGACAAGGAACCGGCACAAAAAAAGGGGGAGGGGCGAGCGGGGGCTCCGCGTCACGGCACCGTTCCCGTGATCACCGCCCCTGCACTCCCATCCTTCCAGCCGCGATTCAAGGGTATCGCACAACGCTATCAACCCTGCAACCTTCACGACGATGCGGTGTATTTCGGCGAGCGGGGGGAGGGGGGACGGTTGATATCCGAATTCATCGCGTTAAACTCTGAACTGTTATTCCCCCCCGTAACCAATTTCGGTGATTCTTATTTTCTGTAACAACCTGCCAATGCCTTTCTATGTATATCTGCATTATAACTCGCGCTCCGTACTATGAGAACAAACAATGTCATCTCAATTCAGGATTTTCAACTGGACCCTGCTCAATTTTTTTCAATCGCAATCACTACCCTGCCTGAAAACCGCTCGCAGATCAATCAAACCTTGATTCAAATTTTTCAACCAGACCTTGTTTGAAATTTTTTCAGCAGACCTTGCTTGAAAAATGGTGCACCAGTGCCACCTTCCATCGTAAAACGGTTCCGGGGGTTCAGGTACATCTGTTTAACTTTTTGTAACCAGACCCTGCTTGAAAAATTTTAACCAGACTTTGATTAAAAATTTTTCAGCAGACCTTGCTTGAAAATTTTTCATCGCTATCATGATCGCGATTAAAAACCGGATCCGGATCGACCAGACTTCGATAAAAAAAGATAAACCGGCCTTTATTATTACCACAATAAACCAATACTCCCAATACACCGTGCTCCTCACCAGTTACTTTGCCAGATCAGCAAAACACCCCGGCGCCGTCTCCATCGCCCGCTTCCCGCCCAAGGGGTATACCGGCGCCCGCTACCTCCCGCTCGCACCGGAGCCTCTTATGCTTAAAATCCAGGACTGGGGCGAATACAAAAGGCGCTACCGGGACGAGATCCTCTCCGTCCTCGACCCGGATCAGGTGCTCCGGGATCTCAACGCAGACGGGGCAGGCCACGACATCGTCCTGCTCTGCTTTGAGAAGGACCGCACGCACTGCCACCGCGGGATCGTGGCGGAGTGGTTCCTGGAGACAAAGGGGGTCCGGGTACCGGAGATCGGCAATGAATCCGGGCTCCAGCTGACATTATAGGGGCCGGTTGCTCCCCTCCCATTCCTTCTTTATGCAGTTCCACCAGGTCCGGGACCCCTGCCCTATCCCTGTACCATTCCAGCACCCTATTTATATTTTCCCGGCAATTCCCGTACCAGGAATAAAAGGAGCAAAAACCATGAAATACATCATCCCTGTCACCCTCCTTGTCCTGTGCCTCTGCGTCCTGCCCGCCGCGGCAGTGATACAGGAAGTCACGGTCAGCGGGACGGTAGCCGGACACAGTTACGCGAACAATACCCTCACTATCGCAGACCCGGCGCAGTACGGCTGCTCGTACCCGGCCGGCGGGACACCCGTCTGCTCGTTCACCCCCATGAACATCACCAGCCTGACCGGGACCGTGCCTGACGCCCGTGCGTTCTCCATTATCAATCCGGGCGACCCCGTCGTGGCAACGAGCCTCGGCGGTGCAGGCGGGACATGGATCACGATCGCAAAACTGTACGGCACGGCTCCCGACAAGACCGTGACCGATATCGTGGGCGACCCTTCGAAAATACCTGTTCCGCTTGCCGGCGACTACAGCCTCGTCCTCTCAACTAAGCCCGACTGCACGGCCTGCTCCGGAACAATTTGCACGGCGGCAGCAGCCAATGTCAGCATACTGGACAACAAGACCGCGCGCTCCTGGGGGGTCCTCGTACCCAATGCTACGTCAACGGAAAGCGGGAGGAACGATGGTTCGAGTATTTCGGTGACCTTCGTCAAAGGGCAGGCCTCATCGTCATCCTGTTCTGAGGAGAAGAGCATGATGGCCGGCCCGCAGCCGGTCTCGGTCTACATCGTCCACGTGGTCCCGCCGATCGGGTCCGGCGGGCAGGCGGTGCAGGCTACGTCCGCCATGCCGTCAGGAACACCGCAGGAAGTGACGATGCCGGCCGGGGCCCGGCCCACGTCCGCGAAGTCCGGCATGCTCCCGCTTGCAGCAATCGGGGCGCTTGCCCTCGCGGCAGTCCTTGGCACCTCCCGGCGGGGATAGATCCAGCCCCCGGGATTGCCGCAGTCTTCCCGGCCGGAGTGACGGTCCGGGACAAAAAGGATCGGGATACCGGGGATGAGGGAGGAACCGGCTGCCCGGCGGACCCCGTGACCGGGCCCGGAAAGACAGGGGAACCGGATACCTTCAAAAAAAAACCTGGATTCCCGGCTTTTCCCTTACGCAGCAACAGCGGCAGCAGGCCGATCCGCAGCAGCAGGCAGGACAAACCGGCTCACTTCCGGCACCACGGTATAGCGGGTGTACTTCCCCTCGTGCCGGTCCGTGACAAGGCCATCGGTGCGGAACCGCTGCATGTACCACCGGACGGTCGGGGCAGTCACCGCGAGCCGGGCACAGAGCTCCTTCTGCGTGATGCCGGGGTTTGCGGCAACCAGTGCCAGGATCTGTTTTGCGGTCGGGTTCCAGAGGTGTCGGAGCACCCTGCGTTCGGCAGGGGTATACCGCCCGTGGTTCTCGTAGTAGCGGATGATGCCGTGGTCCCGCATCACCACGATACGGGTGTTCGATTCCAGCTGGTCGAGATGGTACCGGAGGGTCTCCCGGTTCATGGATAGTTCCGCGGCAATACCGGCAAGGTCGATCCCGGGCCGAGCAACGATGGCCGCATAGACTGCTGCCCGCTCGGGATGATCGAGCACGTTCTTTTTGTAAATCCGCCGGATACCCGAAACCCTGCCGGACGCGCCTGCCATGCCGGAGCACATCGGGATGGCCGGGCTGCTGCAGGGCACCGGTTCTGCTGCCGTGCGGGCAGGGGACTCGGCCCGGGGCAGGGCAGCTGCGGCCGGCATCGGCATGCCGCAGTTGCACCCGGCAGTCTGCCCGGTGCTGGTTTCGGATCCGCTGTGCATGGGCATCATGTTCGCACCTGCCGGTATCGCAAATGCCAGACCGGGCGATGCAACTGCCGCCAGCATCAGGAAGACGACAGCCCATGCACGTGTACGGATCATGATTCCCGGTATATTCACAATTGTGACTTATAATCCTTGGCCTTGCGGCAGATCCTGTCTGCACACCCTCCGAGGCCGACGATAATCCTGACCGGGAGATGAACTGGTGAGAAGAGGTATAATAACCCCTGCCCGATGCTTGGAGAGCCTGGCAGCGGGAACCACCAGCTCCCCCTGCCGGCTCCTCCAAAGGTGAACCATCATGCACGATATGATAATGCCGGCCGCACAGGCCGTTACCACGCAGGCGATGAACATGGGCATGACCCATTACATGGAACTGCTTGCAACCAACCAGCCGTGGAACTTACTCATCTTCATGGCGATCCCGGTCATCCTTGCCGAGACGCTGACAGCAACCGAGTTCTTCGTGATCTTCGGCCGCCTCGTTACAGGACGCCTCCGGCAGTTCAACCGGGCGGTCGGGATTGCGCTCGGGTTCTACTTCCTCGGGATATTCCTCTACCTCGTAACAAGCGTCCTCCCGGGCATTGCCTGGCGGGGGTACAGCGATATCATCGCCGTAGGATCGTACCTGAGCGGCGTATTCTTCCTCTTCGGGATTGCCCTGCTCGAACTCGGCGTGATTGCAAAGAATGCTGACAAGGATGCGATGATGAAACTCCACTTCCTGCTCCTCATCGGGTTCCTCATCGTTGCCCATATCGCGATGATCTTCGGGATGCTCGACCCGGCACTGTTCTGAGGGGTGGGGACGAGCAGGGTACAGGGCCGGAATGTCCCGCACGCTTAAATCCGGCAAAAGTTGCCGCAATCTTCAGAATCAGGACTTCCGGAGACCAAGGGTACTCTACGGATCCTGCCGTTTTTATTTTCAGAAATTTTCGTTCCGGGTGGAGGAAAAGGAGTAAACCATCATGACAGCACAACAGCCTGATGAGCACATCATCGAATCTATCGGCCGGTCCCGGATCGTGATCCGGGACGGGGTCATCGTCGAGATCGGAGAAGCACAGGTCAGGGAATGCCCGCTCGCCAAGCGGTTCGCATACCCGGTCCCCAAAATCACGCAGGAGATTGTCCGGGCCAGCATCGGGCACCGGATGAAGGCGTTTGGCATGTGCACCCCCGACCGGGATGTCATTGACAACAAGGAGTTCGTGGGGTTCGGCGCAACCGAGCTGCTCGGGTTTGCTTCCAGGGAGGGACTGATCGATGCGGCGGTCCTTGCCTGCGACGGGGCGGGCACGGTTATCGTCAAAGACCCTGCCCTGATCCAAGGCGTCGGGGGGAGGATGTCGGGGCTTGTTTCCACGAGCCCGATTGGCAGGGTTATCCGGCGGATCGAGAAATACGGCGGCATTGTCGTTGACAAGGAACATGCATCGCTCGACCAGTTCGCGGGCGTGAAGTGGGCCTACGATGTGGGGTATACCAGGGTCGCCGTTACCGTGGCACGCCCCGAAGTTGCGGAGAAGATCCGGAGGGCTTATCCTGACGCGGTCATCTTTGGCGTCCACGTCACCGGTCTCACCCGCGGGGAAGCGGAGTCGATGGTGGCATCGGCTGACCTGATGACAGCCTGTGCTTCAAAGACCGTGCGGGAAGTTGCCGGGGCAAAGGCGCTCCTGCAGGCCGGGGTTTCGGTACCCGTCTTTGCGCTCACGAAACGCGGAAAAGAGATCATCATCGAGAAGATACGGCAGACCGATGAACAGGTTCTCATCAAGCCCACAAAACTCCCGAACCTTGACGGCCAGCAGCCTGACCCGCTGGTATAGGGAAAACACCTTTTTAAAAATTTACCGTGGGACCGGATATCCCCGGAATACTCAGGCATCCCTTCATTCCGGGATTTTTTGGCGTTTCCGGCAGGAATCCGAAACAGATCTTCCGGGGAATCGGGAGGCTCGGGCTCCGCACGGGGAAGGCCCCGCTCACAGCGGCTTATCGGTGATCGTGATCCCGGCGGCAACCATGCGCTCGCGGATCAGGTCGGCAACCCCGAACTGTTTCTTCGCACGGAGCTCTTCCCGGATCTCGTGCAGGACGCTCAAGGGTGCGCTGGTCTCGCGGAGGAAGCTGATCCCGAGGATCTCCCCGTACTCCTTTAATGCACCGATATCCCCGTTCGCTGCCAGGCGCTGGATTGCCGCGAGCGCCATGGGGGTGTTGAGGTCGGCCTCCATGGCATCGGTAAACGCTTTCCTGCCTTCCTCGTCCGGTCCGGTATCCTCCTTTGCCACTGCACGGATATGCTCAAGCGCTTTTGCCGCACTGGCTATCCCCTCGTCGGTTGCCTGGAGCGGGGACCGGTAATGGGAGAGCAGGATGAAGTACCGGAGCACATCCTTATTCCAGGTCTTCAGGGCGTCCCGGATGGTGATGAAGTTCCCGAGGGACTTGGACATCTTCTCGCCTCTGACGGTCAGGAATCCCGTGTGCATCCAGTACTTCACCATCGGGTGCTTTCCCTCTAAAGACTCCATCTGGGCAATCTCCGCTTCATGATGGGGGAATATCAGGTCGAGGCCGCCGCCATGGATGTCGTACTGCTGGCCGAAGTACTTCTCCGAGATGGCCGTGTCCTCGATATGCCACCCGGGCCTTCCCCTGCCCCACGGGGAGTCCCAGGTATATTCGCCATACTCCCCCGTCTTCCAGAGTGCGAAATCGTCCGGGTTGTGTTTTGTCCCGTCCGTCACGCGGCTGATACGTTTTGCCCGCTCCTGCCCGGAGAGTTCCCCGTTGCCGTCGAACGTGTCCAGGTTGAAGTACACCCCGTTCTCCGTGACATACGCAACACCGCGGTCGAGGAGACGCCTCACCTGGCCGATGATCTCCGGTAGGTGCGTTGTTGCCCGGGCATAGTAGCTGACCGCGTCGATGCCAAGGCTGTGCATGTCAGAGAGGTATTCGGTCTCGAACTTCCGGGCTAGGGCCAACGGGGAAACGCCCTCTTCTTTTGCGCGGTTAATGATCTTGTCGTCCACATCCGTGATATTCTGGAGATAGGAGACCTCTTTTCCCGTTGACCTGAGGTACTTTACCAGCACGTCGAAGGCAACATAGGTCCGGGCATGCCCGAGGTGCGAGTAGTCATAGACCGTGGGGCCGCAGACAAAAAGGGAGACCCGGTCCGGGTGGAAGGTCAGTAACGGTTCTACGGTTCTTGTCAGGGTGCTGTACAGGTCCATGAGGTATCGTTCCTTGTAACTACGCCGGCGGAGGGAGTCGAACCCCCGGACATCCGCTTTGCAGGCGAAGGCATTAAACCGTTCTGCCACACCGGCTTTTTCCCCCGGGGAGAGTGGAGAGTTCAGGTACAAAAATTATCGTGGGGGGACGATCCCCCCGGCTATCACAGCAGGTGCGTGCCGGATTGCATGAGGCGGTATTGATTGGTCCGGGTGCCGGCCATGACGGGTGTGTGATGCCGCATGGCGCATACGGGCAGTGGGTGAGGACGTGAGTTCAGGACATGAGGTTCACGGACACATACCATCGACTGCGGCCCGTCCGCGGATCCTGCGGCGTGCAGTCATCTGCGTGCCGGTCCCTGTCAGCTCCGTATGACAACAATACTGCCTGGAGCTCCGGATTCCGCTCAACCGCACGACCGGCCTTCCCTGCCCGCGGCCGGGATAGGGACGGGCGGCAGGCCCGGATACTTCCGGGGCTGCCGCGGTTCTTGCGGTATCGGCGTGGTATATGGTCATGGTTTTCGTTCCTGTTCACGTTTGTGAACACCCACTATGGGCACGGGAGGCTGATATAGCCTGATTTCGTGTCAGATTTTGCCGCAATCTGCATCTCCCCATGAGAGAGGATTTCCAATGATGAGGGAAACTTTGCCGAGACCAAGGTTTTTATCATCGTGCGATAATTAACAATTGTGAAGTCGGGAATAATCCAGATGGATCCGGGTGCCGTGCAGGCACTGTCCCGGGATTCCTCTCGTGAAGGTCATTCCTGGTACCAAGGTGAATTTATATGACTAAAATTTTCGACAATATCACGGCAACAATCGGCAATACACCGCTTGTCCGGCTCAACAGGCTCACGAAGGGACTGCAGGCCAGCGTCATTGTCAAAGTCGAATCATTCAACCCGATGAGCAGCGTCAAGGACCGCATCGGGGTTGCGATGATCGACGAGGCAGAAAAGCGGGGGCTGATTGGCAGGGACACGACTATCGTCGAAGCAACGAGCGGGAATACCGGCGTTGCCCTTGCTTTCGTAAGCGCGGCCCGGGGCTATAAGTTTATCCTCGTTATGCCTGAGACGATGAGCACCGAGCGGCGGAAACTGGCAAAGGCATTCGGCGCGGAGCTCGTGCTCACGCCGGGTGCCGAAGGGATGAAAGGTGCAGTTGCCCGGGCAGAGCAGCTGGTCGCGGAGAACCCGAAGTACTTTTTCCTTACCCGGCAGTTCGACAACCCGGCGAACCCGGAGATACACCGGAAGACCACGGCCGAGGAGATCTGGCGCGATACCGGCGGGATGGTGGACATTGTCGTTGCCGGTGTGGGAACGGGAGGGACCATCACCGGTATCGCAGATGTGATCAAGAAGAGAAAAGCCTCGTTCCGCGCCATCGCTGTCGAACCCGATGCTTCACCGGTCCTCTCCGGAGGATCCCCGGGCCCGCACCGCATCCAGGGAATCGGGGCCGGTTTTGTCCCGGCAGTACTCAACTGTGACCTGGTGGATGAGATCATCCGGGTGAAGAACGAGGATGCTTTCGAGACGGCACGGAAACTGGCACGCGAAGAGGGCATTCTTGCCGGGATCTCGAGCGGCGCAGCCCTGTACGCGGCACTCGGGGTGGCTAAACGCCCCGCGAGCAGGGGCAAGACGATCGTTGTCATCCTGCCGGATACCGGTGAGCGCTACCTCAGTATCCCGGACCTGTTTACGGAATAAGGGAGACTGTCATGCTTTTTCACCGACTCCGGGAAGATATCCGGGCCATATTTGCCAGGGATCCTGCTGCACGTTCGAATCCGGAGGTGCTCTTCTGTTACCCCGGGCTCCACGCCCTCTGGTTTCACCGGAGATCGCACTGGCTCTGGACGCACAACCTGTTTTTTTTCGCGAGGATACTTTCCCACATAAGCAGGTTCCTGACCGGCATCGAGATCCATCCCGGGGCAAAGATAGGAAGGCGGGTGGTCATCGACCATGGCATGGGTGTAGTTATCGGGGAGACTGCCGAGGTAGGAAATGACGTCCTCATTTACATGGGTGTCGTGCTGGGGGGTACCGCCCTTGACAAAGTCAAGCGGCACCCGACCATCGAAGACAACGTCATCATCGGCTCCGGTGCTGCCATCCTTGGTCCTATCCGGATCGGGAAGGGGGCAAAAGTCGGCGCCGGATCGGTCGTGGTCCGGTCCGTCCCGGACGGTGCAACCGTTGTCGGTGTACCGGGAAGGATTGCCGGGCCGGAGACCGGGTCACCGGAAGAAGTTATTGAAGAGGTCATGCCCGATCCCATGCTGCGGGTGATCAGCAGGCTGCTGGACCGGCAGAACCAGGTGGAAGAGCGGCTCCGCACCATCGAACAGGCACCCCAAGGCATGGTACCCGCGTCGGTCCGGCAGGATATCAACTGCGTGAACCAGATCCGCGAGGCATTAAAGGAAGTGATCGACCCTGAGGTTGGCATCGATATCGTGGACCTCGGGCTCATCAAGGAGATCCGGGTAAAAGGCAAAACCGCGGAGATCGACATGGTCCTTACGTGCAGGGCCTGCCCGCTCTCCGATCACCTCTCCGACCAGGTCCGCCGCAGGACAATCGGGATCTGCGGCATCGGGCGCGTGACCGTGAACGTGCTGGACGAACCGTGGAACTGGGACCGGTTCGTGAAACAGCGGGGAAATCTCCGCGGGATCTGAACCGCTGCTGCCCGGGAGATCGGGGCGCCGGTCGAGCTGGTTACGGGGACGGCGAAACGGGGCAGGCTGCCGGTCGTGAACTTCTCGGCCGGGGGTATCGATACGCCCGCGGATGCAGCGCTCAGGGTGCAGCTCGGTGCTGACAGTGTTTTTGCCGGCCCGGGGATCTTCAAGTCGGAGAAACCGTCCGTAAACAATTACCCCGGTGCAGAGATTATTGCAAAAGCCGGCAGGAACCCCGGCAAAGCAATGCCGGGGCTGGATGTACACCTGCTCATGCCTGAAGAAGTCCTGCAGGTACGGGGCAATGAAGAACAGGGCTCGTCAGCCCGGGCAGGAAATATCACCTGCATCGGCCACTACTCATCTTTACCCTGCGGACTGTCCGCATACAGATCTTTATACGCCGCAGACACGATATCCGGACCAGAGGTACGTACTATGAAGATTACCGATGTTTCAGCCGTGGTACCGGGACCAAACCCGCACCATGTCGATGCCCGGAAAGTCTATGAATCTCCCCACGCGGAGGCTGTCGTCATCACGCTCCAGCCCCGCGAGGCGCTCAAAAAACACATCACGCCGGTCGATGTCTTCTTCTACGTGCTGGAGGGGACGGGTGTTGTGGAGATCGGCGACGAGAAAGAGACCGTGGGGAAGGATATGCTGGTCGAGAGCCCTGCCCGGATCCCGCACGTGTGGTCCAACCAGTCGGGATCTGTCTTCCGGGTACTGGTTGTGAAGGTCCCAAAACCCGTGGAAAGGACAACGCTGCTGTAGAAAAACAGGAAGGGGACGGGTGCGGTTGGTGGTCACCCTTGTTTTTCGTGGATGAAGATATCCTCGATCGGGACGCCGAACAGATCGGACATCCTGAACGCAAGGCCGAGCGACGGATCGTAGCGCTCGTTCTCGATGGCAATGATCGTGTGCCGCGTAACACCGAGTTTCTCTGCCAGTTCTTCCTGCGTCAGGGTATGGACGGCCCGGAAGATCCTGAGCTTGTTCTTCATGGCCCGGTCCCGCGGAGGGCATGCGAGTACCAGAAGGTGGTTGCAATGTACACGATGGCGAGGGTGACGAGGATCGCGGCGATGGTAAGGGCCGCCTGGTCATAGTTCTGTTCCGGGCTGCTGATGGTTATCAGGAAGAGACCGATGACCGTGAACAGGAAGCTCGTCAGGTTCATCGTCATGGTCGAGGCTTTCTGCTCAACGAGCAGGGTCCACTCGTCCTCGATCACGGTGTCCACGTTCCTCTTGAGCAGGAAGAGGAGACCGGAACCCGCGAGGAACGAGAGGACCGGGATTGCGGCGTTCCCCGCCCGGACCCCGTACATGATGCCGGCGATCATGGCAACGGCAACGGCAATCCCGGCAATAGTGGCATGGTTCTTCTGCATGGATTCACCTCTCCTCAGATCGCATAAACGGCAATGATCCCAAGGGTCATGAGGATGCATGCACCGGTCCAGAGTATGGTCCGCGACGGGGAGCCTGCCGGAGCTTCGTCCGTGGCCGGGAACGAGACGATGAAGCCCAGGTAGATGATGATGTACAGGAGCATGTCCGACGAGAGCTGTACTGCCGGAACGAGGAGGATATTTTTTAATACCATGGCAAGCGCGATGAGGCAGATCCCGGCAGTGAGCGGGACGATGACCCGGCCGTTCCTGAACGCGGGGGGGAGGCAGGTGCCAAAACCCGTCACGGGAGGATCCCCCCATTTATATACTTACGACAGTTCATGTTAAGAACTATCTACATTTTGGTATTAAAACTTACCTTTTCCCCGGGAGAAGGATCCGGAAATGCCATCGGGGATTCCCCGTTATCAATTCCAGAGGGATTATTTCCCCCCCTGTCCCAGTCTATGCTATGAACGAGGATACCCGGTGGAAACTGGCCGCGGGGAACGGGCTTCTCACCCTGTCCCTCGTGCTGTATATCATCCATTTCCTGATCTTCCAGGATTCCCATCACATATTCATCTATTTTGTCGGCGATCTCGCCTTCATCCCGATCGAGGTGCTCATCGTCACCCTCATCATCGAACAGCTGCTGGAGTCGCGGGAGAAACAGCAGCGGATGGAGAAGCTGAACATGGTCATCGGCACCTTCTTCTCCACCGCAGGCACCCCCCTCCTGGACCTGCTTGTCCGCGCGGATCCCGGCATCGGCGCATTGCGCCAGCGCCTCGTTGTCCGCGACAGCTGGAAGAAGAGCGACTTTGCGGCCATGAAGGCGGCTATGCAGGACTATTCCTGTAGTATTGAGACCGTCCGGATCGACCTGGATGCCGTGCGGGACTTTCTCCTGAAGAACGAGGATTTTCTGCTCAGGCTTGTCGAGAACCCGATGGTCTTCGAGCACGAGTCGTTCACCGACCTGATCCTTGCCGTCAGCCACCTTACCGAGGAACTGAAGGCCCGCAACTCCCTATCCGGGCTCCCGGCTGACGATACGGGCCACCTTGGCATCGATCTCCGGCGGGTGTATGCCCTGCTCATCCCCGAATGGCTGAGGTACATGGAGTACCTTCAGGCCCATTACCCGTACCTCTTCCACCTTGCCATGCGCAAGAACCCGTTCGATGCCTCTGCATCGGTGGTCATCGGCAGGAAAGCCTAAGCCGTTTGTACGGTTCCCTGCCGGTGACTGCCCCCGGCAGGTCAGAATCTTCGGGGGAGAACCGGGAAAAGGAGGTGTACTGCCCGGTCCGGGCAAACGTACGGTACGCCCGTGCAGCCCGGGGTCCTCCGGCAGATATTGCCGCAAACCCGACACCTTATGTTTCCCGGACCACTAGTACAGGATATGAAACCCGCCAGACCCGGTGATCGCGCCCCCGAACAGAAGGCTGCGTCACCGCCATTCTTCCCCGCACGTCGCTCCCGGGCGGATACGTTCACCGAATCGGTTATCCGGGAGATGACCCGGCTCTCCCTGCAGCATGATGCGATCAACCTTGCGCAGGGATTCCCGGACTTCCCCTGCCCGCCGGAACTGAAGACGGCGGCATGCGAGGCCGTGAACGCCGATATCAACCAGTACGCCATCACCTGGGGGGCAAAAGACCTCCGCGAAGCGCTGGCGGCACGGGTGAAGCACTCCAACGGGATGGCCTTCGACCCGGAGGCAGAGATCACCGTCACCTGCGGTTCGACCGAGGCGATGATGGCATCGATGCTTGCCACGATCCAGCCCGGCGACGAGGTGATCGTGCCCGAGCCGTTCTACGAGAACTACGGCCCCGACGCGCAGATCTCCGGTGCCGTGCCAAGGTACGTCCGCCTCGACGACGATTTCTCCCTTGACGAGGAGACGTGGAAGGCCGCGTTCACCCATAAGAGCCGGGCAATTATCCTCAACACGCCCAACAACCCGACCGGCAAGGTCTTTTCGAACAGGGAACTCCGGTTCATCGCGGACCTCTGCATAGAATACAACATGGTCGCGATCACGGACGAGATCTACGAGCACATCCTGTACGACGGGAAGAAACACGTATCGATCGGATCCCTTCCCGGCATGCGGGACCGGACCATCACAATCGGGAGTTTCTCCAAGACCTACAGCGTGACCGGCTGGCGGGTCGGGTATGCACTTGCGGGACAGGAGATCACCGCACGGCTCCGGAAGATCCATGATTTCCTCACGGTCGGCGCCCCCGCCCCCCTTCAGCAGGCCTGTGTTGCAGCCCTCCGGCTGCCGGAGTCCTACTATCGCGGACTGGCAGAGGACTATGACCGGAAACGGAAGATCCTGTACAACGGGCTTAAGGATGCAGGCTTCTCATGCACGCTGCCGGAAGGGGCGTATTATATATTCACGGATATCGCGGGGTCCGGCATGACCGATGGTGCGTTTGCCCGTAAGCTCGTGGAGACGGCCGGGGTTGCGGCAGTACCGGGGTCGTCGTTTTACCATGAGGGGGGAGAGACGAAGCTCCGGTTCACCTTCTCCAAGAAGGACGAGACGCTGCTTGAAGCGTGCAGAAGGCTGGAAAAGGTAAGTATCCGTTAGGAAGTCTGTATTTTTTACTTCTCAAACGGTTTCACGGCTTCCGGCAGGCAGGTCACCACGCCCCGGATGCCGGAAACGGTAAGGGTCATCAGGATAGCGTCGACCACTTCTTCCCGGGTCGCCCCGGCAGCCTTTGCCATCGGCACGTGGGCCCTGACGGCCATCTCGTCGCCCATCGACGCTTTCATGGCGATATAGATCAACTGCCTGGTCTTCGCGTCAATTCCCTTCGATGCCACGAGCGACTGAATCAGGCCGTTGAAGGCCGCTGCCACTTCCGGGGCTTCTTCCTGGAATAGTTCCATGGGGTTCCGCTGCATAGGGTTCACAAAAAGGATGGTACGGGAACCCTTTTTAACCCGCTGCCTGCGTCGTGAAGATGATAATGGTGACGGGACCGGATCCGGCCGGGAAAACCCGGGCATCAGGAACGGGGTTTTCCGGAGCCATGGGGGTGCTCGCCGGGAACCCACCGGTCGCCGTCTTTCCGGAGCTCTTTTTTCCAGATCGGGACACCTTTCTTGATCTCCTCGATGATATACCGCGAACCGGCATAGGCCTGCGGCCGGTGGCCGGCACTGACGACGATGATCAGGATGTTATCACCTACGGAAAGCCTCCCGATCCGGTGGACGATATCCACGTGGAAGAGGGTGTGCAGTTTTTTTGCTTCCTCCGCGATCTTCCCGAGCTCTTGGAGGGCGACTTCCTCGTACGCCTCGAGCTCCATCTCACGGATGTCGTCGTCCCGGACAATCCCGTCGAATACGACCACGGCACCCGTCCCGGGCTGCTTGGCGTTCTCGATCAGCCTGCCGATATCAACGTCCTCGTGTTGTATGGCGATCATGGTCTGACGGCCTCCCGCCGTTTATCCTCCGGCTACCGGGGGGAATACGGCGATCTCGTCCCCTTCCGCCACCATAACCGTTGCCGTGTCTGCAGGTTCGAGGCGTTTCCCGTTCCTCATGACGATGACGAACTCGCGGAAATTCCCGTTCTCATCAAAGATCGCGTCGTAGCCTTCCTTCTTCTCGCGGGCAATGTCCTTGACCAGCGCGGCAAGGACAACGCCGCTCTTCTTCTCAACCAGGATATCGGTGCCGAGCAGTTCGCGGAACCGGGCAAAAAAACGTACTTTTACGGTCATTTCTTTTTCCTCGCAGGCATGGTTACCGGGGGGATGTTCCCGCAGACCGGGCACGATAGGTTCCTTTCCACGGCAATCTCCTCGGCATGTGACTCAAGACCGTCCCAGAGGAAGAGACGGTTTGTCAGCAACCTGCCGTCATGGATCAGGTACTTGACCACTTCGGTTGCCTGGACCATCCCGATAAGGCCGGGGGTCACGCCGACTACGGGGAACACTTCCCTGGGCGGGGCTTTGGGAAAGATGCAGGCAAGACACGGGGTTACCCCCGGAACGATCGTGGTTGCCTGGCCGTATAAGCCGCTTATGGCCCCGTGGAAGAACGGGATCTTCTTTTTTACTGCAACCTCGTTGAGCAGGTAGCGGGTCGGGTAGTTGTCCATCGCATCCACAATCCCGTCTGCACTGCCGACAAGCCGGCCGACATTTGTCTCATCGATTGTGGTATCGATCGCCTTCACGGTGATATCCGGGTTGATCTCCCGCAGTTTTTCCTCTGCAGAGACCGTCTTCTTCCTGCCGATATCCCGGTCATGGTGGAGGATCTGGCGGTTCAGGTTGGTCAGCTCGACAACATCCCTGTCAACAAGGGTGATGGTACCGATACCGGCAACAGCAAGATAGATCGAGACAGGGGATCCCAGGCCGCCGGCACCGGCAATAAAGATATGCGCTTTTTTCAGCCGTTCCTGCCCGTCGTCGCCAAAGAGCAGCATCTGCCTCCTGTACCGATCGCGTTCCCGTTCTGAGAGCATGGTTCACCTGGGTGCCGATGGAACGGAGTTCGTCCGGTAAAGGACGATACTCCGTAACCACCGGGATCCGATATATCGTATCTTTGCCCGGAGATGTATTAATTGCATCATATTCCGGCAAGTATTACCCGAATCTTCCTGCAGATCTGACAGCCTAGTGCCGGCAGGTCGTCTCCCCGTGTTCGTGGGAATGGGGGTTCTTCTCCACCCACGGTTCGAGGCCCTGTTTCTTCCGGTAGTCGTTGATCGCCTTGTGGATCCCTTCCTCGGCCAGCACCGAGCAATGCATCTTGATCGGGGGGAGACCTTCGAGGGCCTCGGCAACAGCCTTGTTCGAGACCTCCCACGCCTCTTCGAGTGTCTTGCCCCTTATAAGCTCGGTCGCCATGCTGCTCGAGGCAATGGCAGCCCCGCAGCCAAAGGTCTTGAACTTTGCATCGGTGATGACATTGTTCTCGACCTTCAGGTAAATATTCATGATATCCCCGCAGACCGGGTTCCCGACCTCGCCGACACCGCTTGCGTTTTCTATCTCGCCCACGTTCCGCGGGTTCTTGAAATGGTCCATGACCTTGTCACTGTACATTGCTGCCTCCTTCTTTCCCGCTTTTTTTATAGAGCGGCGACATCTCCCGCAGGCGGGACACCACCTTTGGCAGGACTTCGATGACGAAGTCCACGTCAGCATCCGTGTTCACGTTGCCGAGCGTGAGCCGCAGGGAACCGTGGGAGATCTCCACGGGCAGCCCGGTAGCGAGCAGGACGTGGGACGGTTCGAGCGATCCCGAGGTGCACGCGCTGCCGGTCGAGGCGCAGATCCCCTCGTCGTCCAGCCAGAGGAGCATGGACTCGCCCTCGATGAACTCGAAGCTGATGTTGATGTTGCCCGGCAGGCGTTTCTCCGGATGCCCGTTGAGGCGGGAATGGGGGATCTTAGCGAGGATCCCGTTCAGCAGCCGGTCCCGCAGGGCACGGATCCTCCGGTTGTGGCCTTCGATATCAGCGGTTGCCAGTTCGATGGCTTTCCCGAGCCCGACAATGCCGGCAATGTTCTCCGTACCAGCCCTCCGCCGGCGTTCCTGCCCGCCGCCATGGATCAGATTGTCGATCGTTATGCCTTTGCGGATATAGAGCACCCCGGTGCCCTTGGGGCCGTAGAACTTGTGGGAGGAGAGGGAGAGCAGGTCGATGTTCTGCGACTTCACGTCGATCGGGATGTTGCCGACAGCCTGCACGGCGTCGGTGTGGAACGGGATTTTATGCCTGCGGGCGATTGCTCCGAGTTCCGCAACCGGTTCTATGGTGCCTATCTCGTTGTTGGCATACATGATCGAGATGAGCACGGTCCTGTCGGTGATCGCCTCCTCGAGCCCGGCCGGGTCCACGAGCCCGTACTGGTCTACCGGAAGGTACGTGACCGTGAAACCCTCTTTTTCCAGGTATTCACAGGTATGGAGGACCGCGTGGTGCTCGATCTTCGAGGTGATGATATGGTTGCCCTTCTTCCGGTTCGCGAGCGCTACTCCCTTGATCGCCCAGTTGTCGGACTCGCTCCCCCCGGAGGTGAAATAAATCTCGTCGGGTTCGGCACCCAGCGCTCTTGCCGCCTGTTTTCGGGCAGCATCGATCGCTTTCTTCGACTCGCGGGCAATGCTGTAGATCGAGGACGGGTTGCCGAAATGTTCCGCGTGGTAAGGCGCCATTGCCTCCACGACCTCCTTCCTGACGTACGTGGTTGCGGAATGGTCCATGTAGATGATGCGTTTTGATCCCATGCGTCGTATCCCGTGTATCCAGATATCTGCGCTTGTCGTCAGATTATTCTTTCCCCTGCCGGTGCGGCGGCGCCCGGCTCCCGCAAGATATTTGGGGTGGCCGGGCTAATCACAATTGTGAATACAATGTATTATGTCAGGACTCATAATAACGTTAAGGTTGTGTTATAATGGAAGCACCCTGCCAGAAGATTGTCTGGGACGTCCTGCCGGCCATCCGGGCTGCGATTGCAGTCGAGCTGGTCCGGCACGGCGTGTCCCAGGTTGAAGCCTCGCGGATGCTGGAGATTGCCCCCTCGGCGGTCTCGCAGTACCTCTCCGGTAAGCGCGGCTACCGGATCGAGTTCGAGAACGATGTGAAAAAGTCCATCGAGCTCCTTGCCCGGGACCTCAAGGACAAGAAAGAGGTCAACCTCGTCGGCCGCACCTGCGATATCTGCCGCCAGCTGCGCGACGGGGACGATGGCTGTGCCGGGCCATCGGGCTCACGCTGCGGGTCGTGACGGTTACGGCAATACGTTCGGTTTTTTTCCTTCCCATGACCGCCCGGACCAGGTACGAGGAACTCGTGGAGATCGTTGCAGGGCACGGCCCCATGCTGGTCGCCTACTCTGGTGGCGTTGACAGCACGCTCCTCGCTTTCATTGCCCGCGGGGTGCATAAAGAGAAGACCCGCTGCGTCCTCCTCGACAGCCCGGTCGTCCCGCGGGCCGCAGTTCTCCAGGCACGGGATATCGCCCGCGAACTCGGGCTTGCGCTGGATATCATTACCGTTCCCCTCATGGAGCAGGAAGAATTCTGTAACAATCCCGCTGAACGGTGCTATTATTGCAAGAAGATCTCGGCCGTCTCCCTCAGGAAACGGGCAGCAGAACTCGGCCTTGCCTGCATCGCGGACGGGATCAATCTCTCGGATACGGGAGAACACCGTCCCGGTCTCCGGGCTTCCACGGAAGAGGGGATCGTCCACCCGTTCATCGAGGCAGGGATCACAAAGGAGGAGATCCGCGCTATTGCCCGCGGGCAGGGACTTTCCGTCTGGCAGAAACCCTCCGCGGCCTGCCTTGCGTCCCGCATCCCGTACGGGGAACGCATCACGGTTAAAAAACTCCACAGGATTGAAGAGGCAGAGGCGTTCCTCGACGGGCTCGGCACCGGCCAGCTCCGGGTACGGCTGCACGGGAATCTTGCCCGGATAGAAGTACATAAAGAGGATGTGGAAAAAATACTGGACAACCAGTCCGCAGTGGTCAGGCACCTCAGATCCCTCGGTTTTGCCTATATTGCGCTCGACCTCGAAGGCTACCGCAGCGGCAGTATGGATGAAGTGCTCTGACAAACGATCCGGTAACCGCGCAACGGTGGAAATGCATGTATAAAAAAATTCCCTGTATCCGTATCGACGGTGAAAAATGCGAAAAAGGCCAGCACGATGTGATCGAGGAGGCCCCGATGGCGCTCTTTGTCAACGGGCGGCACGCGATGACCGCAATGATGAGCCCGGTACAGCTCGAGGACTTTGTGACCGGCTACCTCTACACGGAGCAGATCATCAGGAACATTGACGAGATCGAGTCCATCAGGATCGAGAAGAACCGGATGAGTGTCATCACGAAAAACCTCTTCAAGGTGCTCGGCCCGAAAAAGACCATCCTCTCCGGCTGTGGCGGGAGCACCTCATTTATCGATACAGAAAAACTGCCGAAGATCACGTCGGCCTACACGATCAGTACCGCAGATATCTGGACGGTCCAGAAAGCCGTACTGAACTCGGAACTCCACGTGAAGACCGGGGGGATCCATATCGTTGCCCTGCTGGACAGGGCAAAGGTCCTCGCGGTCTCCGAGGATATCGGGCGGCACAATGCGCTCGACCGGGTGATCGGATACGGGCTCCGGAACGCTATCGATCTCACGAAGACCTGGGTCATCGTCTCCGGCCGTATCTCGTCCGAGATGGTGCGCAAGTGCCTCATCGCGGGCATCCCCATCATCGTCTCCCGCGGGGCAACCACCACGCTTGCCGTAGAGATTGCCGAGAAGACCGGTCTTTCCGTTGTCGGCTTTGCCCGGGGGGGCAGGATGGTTGTCTACACCCATCCGCACCGGATTGAGGGGTCAGGTGCGGTAGCGGGTGCGTCAGTGTAAAAGTGAGTGCCGGATCCGGCAGAGCTGACAGGTCCTTCCGCTGCACGGGTCCCCGCATTCCCGGCAGCGACCGACCGGCTCCCCGCCGGTATTTCCAGAAAAAGCGGTCTCGATCTTCTTCTTGTTCTCCAGGAGACGGAGCATGGTACCGGGGTGCCGGTATTCAAGTTCGGAAAGCATTGACCGCACCTCCCGCCGCAGGGCATGAATGGCATACGGACATTCCGGCAGGTCCTCCCATACACCCTGTACCATGAGGTACGTTGCAATCTCTTTTTCCTGCACGTACATGAGCGGCTTGACCCGCGGGATGAACCGGCCACCGGAGTCCGCGCCGGAGTTCCGTACGAGCCTCATGAGATCGCCTCTGAGCACGTTCATGAGTACCGACTGGGCTTCGTCATCAAGATTATGGCCGGTTGCCAGTTTTGTTGCCCCGGCCCGTTCCGCCCCGGTAACGAGCGCCTTCTTCCGCAGGATCCCGCAGATGCTGCAGGCCTGCGTCTTATGGCCTTTCAGGATCGTATCGAGAGTATCCCCGAACAGTTCTCCAAAGGAGACAGTGATATGCGTAACCCCGAGTCTCCTGACAAGGCCTTCCGCGGAACGGGCGGTTGCTTCGCGGTACCCGTCAATGCCCTCGTCAACGGTGACTGCCACGAGCCGTATGTCATTCCGGGAACCGAAGAGATGATGCAGGAGAAGGAGGAGGGCAGTGCTGTCCTTGCCGCCGCTCAGGCCAACGGCCACGCAGTCCCCCGGCACGATCTGCTGCCGGGATACGATCGTTTCGGAAACCCGCTGTTCCATATCGGCGATAAGGTGGGTGCCACACAGGAAGCGTCCGGTATGCCGCTGGTGGATCACGGCAGGTTCCCCGCAGAGGGTGCATGCAGGGGCCACCGGACGACGAGGTCCAAGGCTCACGTTCAGCCCCCGTGGGAGATGCGGATAATCCGGAGCTCGTCATCCCCGCTGACAAGGGTATCTTCCGGGATCAGCAACCCGTTCCGTACAACCATCACCTCAAGGGGGTTGATGCCCTCTTGTATCAGGATCGCTTCAACGGTGGCCGGGGCCGGATCGATGACCCGGGTGCTCCGGTCCGGCAGGATCAGATTCATGCGCCTTGAGTACTACTGTGCCGGACGGTTTCTTAATGCTGAGGGTCACAAGAC
>Ga0209098_1001023_pt1 | contig 27871 bp, 24 predicted proteins | sample AD_JPNHW1_MetaG_FD_184429 | JGI IMG/M metagenome (GOLD analysis project Ga0209098, IMG submission 184429) | Active sludge microbial communities of municipal wastewater-treating anaerobic digesters from Japan - AD_JPNHW1_MetaG (SPAdes) (version 2) | ecosystem: Engineered > Bioreactor > Anaerobic...
TATATTTTTTAGAACAAAGGAAAGTTTATTTCAATTTCAAATCGTTGCTCAATCAAAATCTCATGAAATGAAGAATTATCAAGATGTCAATGACCTTTTTAAAAAAAACAACGCAACGCTAGTGATAAATTATTAATGTTTAATGTTCAGTGAAAAAATATAATTGGAAAATTATTTAGTATCTAAAAGTTATTCTACTGAATCATTAATAATTTGAGATTGGCATAATGGAACATTATAAAGCGAAACGAGGTATTGGTTGTGATTACTTGAACGAAGTCAGTTGGTGAAAAATAATTATACTTCTTATCTTTCCGATATTGAAGAAATTATTCGTATCATCACAGCAATAATAAAAACTGCACAATCTCGCATAAAGAAGTAACTTCATTTATCATTTAAAATTAAACATTCTTCAATGGAAATTACATTCAACGAAAAACGAATAACCTTTAACAACAAGCGAATTCACTATAAGGTAGAGGGAAAGCATAAACAGAACACTGTTGTATTGCTTCATGGATTTACCGAATCGCTTGATATTTGGGACGATTTCTCAGCCGAGCTGAGTGTCGGATATAAAGTTATATGTATCGATCTGCCTGGTCATGGGAAAAGCGAATGTGTTGCAAAAGCACACAGCATGGAACTCATGGCCGATATTGTAAAATCTGTACTTGATATCGAAGAGGTTGAAGAATGTGTAATGATAGGCCATTCCATGGGTGGATATGTTGCACTTGCATTTGCCGAAAAATACCCTTTAATGATGAAAGGGCTTGGTTTATTCCATTCATCCGCTTTTCCTGATACACCTGAAGGCAAAGCTAACCGGTTAAAAACTATTGAATTCATCGAAAAAAATCATTCCGGTTTTATCATGAACTTTATCCCTGATTTGTTTGCCCCGGCTAATCGCGAACCATTGCAAAAAGAAATTTATATATTGGTAGAAAAAGCCAAGTTAATGACAAAAGAAGCCATCATCGCTTCACAACTCGGCATGATGGAACGTACTGATAAATGTAATGTATTGGCAGAAATCCCATGTCCTGTTTTATTCATTGCCGGGAAACTCGACTCCAGAGTACCTTTCCAAAAGGTTATTGAAATGATAACAATATCAAAAGATACAACGGCTTTGCTCCTGCACGACATAGCACATATGGGATATTTAGAAGCCTACGATAAAACATTATATGCTGTGAAATGTTTTGTTCAGGGGGCGTATTTTTAATTTCATATCAACTTTTACAATACCAGGCTAAAGAATTGAAAGAATTTTATAAAAAATCATTCTTCGTATTTTTTTTTTTTATACATTTGATGAAACATTACGAATATTAAAAATTGAATGCTATGACAAATTTTTTATGCCCTCATTGCCGCGGTCACTTAAGAGTATACAACAGCATTATATTTCTGACCAAAACCACAAAAGGTAAATCAGCTTTATTACTGCTAAACCCTGAATTAGGAAACTATAGTATAAAAATGCACCCATCATATGACCATTTCAACGAAGGTGAAGTAACAAATTTTATTTGCCCTATATGTTATGAAAACCTCGATGCTGAAGAATTTGGCGAAAACCTCGCAAAAATTATTATGCAGGAAGACGATGGCAAGGAATCAACTATTGTTTTCTCAAAAATACATGGCGAGAAATGTACCTATCAGATAACAGAAAAAGGCGTTGCATCTTTCGGCAAAGATAAAACTGAATACGAAAGTGTATTTGGCGATATTTTCTAGATTAAACAAATCTGGATTTTTTTACCCCACAGGTTTTATTTTTTTCCTGTGGGTTTTTTATTTCTTTACCTGATATGACTTATATTAATAACAACCGGTTGTGCTTTGAACTATAAAATACTGACTGGTTAGGTTTAGTTATGAAGCCATATTTCGATAAACTCAATATGACAGGACAAGCTCAAGATGACAATTGATCATGATATACTATCTGTATTTCAATTCAAAAAGTATTTGTTGTTATTTTCATTTTTTTAAATAATTTTATCATTAAATATCGCTTAAAGTAATTTGCCATGGCTGAAGTAAATGAATTTTTAAATAAAATTATTCACGATCCTGAAGTCAATTTACTGCTGAACTCTATTTACGATGCAGTATACATAGTTGACCGGGACCGCGAAATTCTTTTTTGGAACGAAGGCGCTGAACGTATTACCGGTTATAGCAAAGATGAAGTATTAAATAAAAAATGTTTCGATAATATTCTCAACCATATTGATGAAAACGGCAACCTGCTTTGTAACAGCCATTGTCCATTAATGGAATGTATCTTATACGACAAGAAAACCGAAGCAAAAATTTATCCTCTGACCAAAGATAAAAAAAGACTTCCGGTAAGTACACGTATAGGCCCGATTAAAGATACAAATGGAAATATTGTAGGTGCAATAGAAGTTTTCCGCGACATTTCGAAAGAAGAAGATCTTCGCATATTACAGGATAAATTCAGTTCGCTGATCAAAAAATTCGTTTCCAATAATACCTATGACCAGGTTAAACACCAGGCTAAATCAGGGAAAAATAACACTACAAAATTTTGTGACCTTACAATATTGTATGTTGATATAGCCGATTTTACTGCTTTTGCTGAGACAAAAAGCATGCATGATATTGTAAATTTGCTAAATGATGTATTCGAAATGTGCGGCGAAATAATAAAAAAACACCAGGGCGATATTGACAAATTTACTGGCGATGCGGTAATGGCAACTTTTTTTGATGCAAATGATGCTGTAATGGCAGCAAGAGAAATATGGAAAAAAAATAAATCGTTAAATGTTGATCGTGTAAAAAAGAAAAAAGAAAATATTTTATTGCACATAGGAATAAACAGCGGTAATGTTATTCAAGCTGAAATTGGCACTCCCGAAAGAAAAGATATTACTGTTTTAGGCGATTCCGTTAATATTGCCAAGCGCATTGAAGAAATGTCCGATACGAATGCAATTTATATTTCTGAATCTACTTTTTCACGACTTAAAAAACCGGAATTTTTCACCTTTTATTCAACCATCACTGTAAAAGGGAGAAAAGAACCCATTACCGTTTTCAAATCCGTTTCATAATTTTTTAAAAGCGTAAATGAAACTTAAAAAAAATATTGCTCTAAGCGATTCGGGTTTTGTTTTTAACCCGAGTACCGGCGAATCTTTTTCTGTTAACAGAATTGGCGTTGAAATTTTAAAACTTCAAAACCTGGAAAAAAATTTCAATCAAATAAAAACAGCGATAACAGAAAAATATCAAATTGATGAATATACTTTTGAACACGATTACAACGATTTCATGAACATGATGAAGCTGCATCATTTAACTGAAAATGATGGGTAGAAAAAAAATCACGATAGCAGTTACAGGCCTTAATGCTACTGATAATCCCGGACCCGGAATACCTGTTATTCGCGCTTTAAAAGAATCGGAATATTTTGATGCACGCATTATCGGTCTGGCTTATGAACTCCTGGAACCGGGAATATATATGCATAACCTTATCGATAAAACATATCGTATTCCTTATCCATCGGCAGGTACAGAAAGTATCACCGAACGATTAAAATATATAAACGAAAAAGAAAATATTAATGTACTTATACCAAATTTTGATGCGGAATTATTTTCATTTATAAAACTGGAAGCTGTACTTAAAGAAATGGGCATACAAACTTTTCTTCCTACAGCAGGGCAGTTTGAAGAAAGAAGTAAAATAAATCTTGAAGCATTTGGAATGAAATACGATTTAAAAGTTCCTTCATCAAAAATTATTTATTCAATAAAAGAAATTAAAAATCTTTCTTCTTCATTCGATTTTCCTGTTGTTGTTAAAGGCAGGTATTACGATGCTTTTATTGCTTATGAACCACAACAGGTCATTTCATTCTTTAATAACATCAGCGCAAAATGGGGACTACCCGTGATAATTCAGCAATATATCAATGGTTCGGAATATAATGTAATTGCCCTGGGCGACGGAAAAGGCAACACAATTGGGGCTGTTCCCATGCGAAAACAATACATTACCGATAAAGGAAAAGCATGGGCAGGAATTGCTGTTAATGAACAGGAACTTTTAAAAATGACTCATGATATCATCCGTAAAACTAAATGGCGCGGCGCATTAGAGCTGGAACTGATGAAAACAAAAGACAACGAATTTCACATGCTCGAAATTAATCCGCGTATTCCGGCATGGGTTTATCTGGCTGTAGGCGCAGGACAAAATATTCCCGAAGCGCTTGTTAAACTGGCTATCAATGACGAAGTAAAACCGTTTACTGATTTCAAAGCAGGAAAAATGTTTATTCGTTATTCGTGGGATATGATCGTTGACATTAAAGAATTTGAAAAAATTTCTACACAAGGCGAATGTTAAATTATTAATGATAATTTTTAAATAGTTCATGGAAAATTCTGAAAAGCTACGATACGAAAGACCCGTTATTAAAAAACTGGAAACAACGATGCCCAATAAATTCGGGATGCGCAGTGAATATGCACCTACAATACACATCGACGGTTTTGCAGTGAAGGAACTTATTAAACAATACGGTTCACCATTATTTATTTTTTCAGAAAAAAATATTCGCGATACTTTTAAAAAAGCAAAACAGGCTTTCACTTCGCGTTATCCAAAAGTACAATTTGCATGGTCGTACAAAACAAATTACCTGGATGCTGTTTGTAATGTCTTTCACCAGGAAGGCTCGTGGGCCGAAGTAGTTTCGGGATTTGAATACCAGAAAGCGCTCGATAATAATGTTCCCGGAAATAAAATAATTTTCAACGGTCCTGATAAATCTGACGTTGATATAAAAAAAGCAATTGAAAATAATTCGCTAATTCATATCGACCATTTTGATGAATTGTATGCTGTTAATGCAATAGCCAAAGAACTAAATAAAAAACCAAAAGTAGCCATTCGTGTAAATATGGATACCGGTGTTTATCCTATATGGGATCGCTTTGGTTTTAATTATGAAAATGGACAGGCATGGGATGCAGTAAATATAATTATTTCGTCGGGAAATCTTGAACTGGAAGGATTGCATTGCCATATAGGAACATTCATGCTTAGTCCGAATGCTTATGCCGTTGCTGCAAAAAAACTGGCTGAGCTTGCTACTCGAATAAAAAAACAATACCATTTTAGTATTCAATACCTCGACCTTGGAGGTGGCTTTGCTTCAAAGAATACGCTGAAAAGCTCATATCTGCCAGGCTCCGACATAAGTCCCACATTTGATGATTATGCTGAAGCTATAGTAAATACATTGGCAAAATCAGAACTCGACCCATTGAATCTTCCTTTGTTAATACTCGAAACCGGACGTGCATTGATTGATGAAGCAGGATATTTACTGGGAACAGTCATTGCAAATAAAAATCTTTCCGACGGGAAACGAGCCACCATTATTGACATTGGCGTTAACCTTCTTTTCACATCATTCTGGTATGAACACAAAATAACTCCCGCACAGGAATTCACGAACTACACCGAAAACACTACTCTTTACGGGCCTTTATGTATGAACATCGATTCCATACGCGAAAATATAAACCTGCCTCTGTTAAATAAAGGTGAGCATCTGGTGGTTCATGGTGTAGGCGCTTATAATGTTACACAATGGATGCAGTTCATAACATTCCGTCCAAAAGTTGTGATGATTGATATTAACGGAAATCCTCATATAATAAGGGATTGCGAAACAACCAACAACATTGTTTCACTTGAAAAAGTTCCTGAACATTTAAAAAAATTTGAACTCTGATCATAATTTATTTTTTTTAAAAATATTTTTTACTTCGTTTCTTAATAAAATTTAAATTTGTTGAACATCTATATTTTACAAAATATAATCTATGCCACTTAGCTGGAACGAAATAAAAGAGCGCGCTATAAAATTTTCCAAAGAATGGGAGAAAGAAACCAGTGAAGATGCCGAAGCAAAATCATTCTGGGACGGCTTCTTCGAAGTTTTCGGAATTTCGCGACGCAGGGTGGCAAGCTTTGAAAAGCCCGTTAAACGCCTTGATGAAAGTACCGGCTACATTGATTTGCTTTGGAAAGGAAATATACTGGTTGAACACAAATCGAAAGGAAAAGATCTCGACAAAGCATACAAACAAGCCCTCGATTATTTTCCGGGATTAAAAGAAAACGAACTCCCGAAATATGTTCTGGTCTCTGATTTTGGAAACTTCCGGTTATACGACCTTGAAGAAAATACAGAACAAGAATTTGAAATAAAAGAGTTTTATAAAAATGTAAAACTTTTTGGATTCATTGCCGGTTACACTAAACAAACATATAAAGAAGAAGACCCCGTAAATGTTCATGCAGCAGAACTGATGGGAAAACTTCACGACAAAATAAAAGAAGTAGGTTACGAAGGTCATCCGCTTGAATTATATTTGGTGCGTTTGCTGTTTTGCCTGTTTGCCGACGACACAGGGATTTTTGAAAAAGATATTCTCAGAGAGTATATCGCAACCCGAACCAGCAAAGACGGCAGCGATTTAGCAGCACATATTTCACAATTATTTTATGTGCTGAATACACCTAAAGAAAAACGATTAAAAAACCTGGAAGAACTGTTATCACAATTTCCTTATGTGAACGGAAAGTTGTTTGAAGAAAATCTTCCGCCAGCTTCATTCGACAGCAACATGCGTAAAATATTATTGGAATGTTGCAATCTTGATTGGGGAAAAATTTCACCTGCAGTTTTTGGTTCGTTATTTCAGAGTGTGATGAATCCTGTGGAACGCCGCAACCTTGGCGCTCACTACACATCCGAAAAAAATATTCTGAAAGTTATAAAACCGCTTTTCCTTGATTCATTATACAAAGAATTTGAATCGGTAAAAGACAACAGAAATAAACTAATAAAATTTCACGAAAAAATTTCATCGCTTCGTTTCCTCGACCCTGCGTGTGGTTGCGGTAATTTTTTAATTATTGCTTATCGCGAATTACGTTTGCTTGAAATTGAAATTATCAAAACACTTCAAAAAGGCCAACAGGTTATAGATATAGAAAATCTTGTTAAACTCGATATCGATAAATTTTTCGGCATTGAACTGGAAGAGTTTCCTTCGCAGATTGCACAAGTGGCTATGTGGCTTATGGACCACCAGATGAACATGAAAGTAAGCGAAGAATTCGGGGAATATTTTATGCGATTGCCTTTACGAAAAAGTGCTGCCATTATTAACGGAAACGCATTGCAACTCGACTGGCGAAAAATCGATAATTTTTATACACTTAATGTTCATACCGAAAACACTACTATTTACAAGGTTTCGGAGCCGGAAACACATTATGATAAAGTAAATGTTTTTACAAAAAATATTGAAATTGTTGATGTGGAAAGCAAAGATAAAATCCCGACACGCGGATTAAATTTCGATTATATTTTAGGTAATCCTCCTTTTGTTGGTAAACAATTACAGAATACCAAACAAAAAGCCGACATGGAAAAAGTTTTCGAAGGAGTAAAAGGAACCGGTGTGCTTGATTATGTTACGGCATGGTATTACAAAGCCGCACAGTTTATTCAAAACACAAATACTAAAGTAGCATTTGTAAGCACCAACAGCATTTCGCAGGGCGAGCAGGTTGGAATATTATGGAACGAATTATTTTCACGCTATAAAATAAAAATCCATTTTGCACACCGCACTTTCAAATGGACTAACGAAGCCCGAGGTAAAGCCGCTGTACATGTTGTAATTATTGGTTTTGCAAATTACGATACCAACGAAAAATATATTTACGAATACGAAGACATTAAAGGCGAACCCCACGAAGTGAAGGTAAAAAATATAAGTCCTTACTTAGTTGAAGGAAATGATATATTTGTTACTACAAGAACAAAACCATTATGCAATGTTCCTGAAATTATAAAAGGAAGTGAATCGACAGATAATGGACACTTGATGTTGACACTTGATGAAGTAAATCAAATAAAGGAAAAATATCCTCAAATTTCAGAATTTATCAGACCATTTATTGGTGGAGGAGATTTTATAAATGGAAATGTTAGGTATTGTCTTTGGTTAAAAGATGCACCCTTAAATGAAATAAGACATATTCCTTTTATTCAAGAACGAATCGAAAAAGTTAAAAGCTTTCGACTTGCCAGTACAAAATTAAGGACACGACATTGGGCAAGTTTTCCTACATTATTTTCAGAAGACAGACAACCATCTACTGAATATTTAATGTTCCCGAAAGTATCATCAGAAAAAAGGGTTTACATTCCATTTGCTTATGTTAACCCCAAATTTATAATTAACAATACTGCATCATTCATTCCGAATGCCGGTTTTTATCTTTTTGGTATTTTAGAAAGTAAGATGCATATGGCATGGATGAGTTTTGTATGCGGAAGAATGAAAAGCGATTTTATCTATTCTAATAAAATAGTCTACAATAATTTCCCCTGGCCTGAAAATCCAACAGATAAGCAAATAAAAAATGTGGAAGAAGCTGCGCAAAAAGTTTTAGATACAAGAAAACAATTTCCCGAAAGCAGCCTCGCCGATTTATACGATCCGCTAACTATGCCGCCTGTACTGGTTAAAGCTCACCACGCTTTGGATAAAGCTGTTGATATTTGCTACCGCTCGCAAGCTTTTACCAGCGAAACCAAACGCATCGAATTTTTATTTGAATTGTACGATAAGTATACGAAAGAAAAAGCGAAATAAATTTTATTTCAAAATCACTGATAAGGTTTATTCTCAATTACATATTTTCGTTTCATATTTTTCTTACCTTTGCCAATAGTAGATTTTTTCCAAATGAATCCCAATCTAAACCCTGAACCAGAAAATCTTTCTCCTGCCGAACGTGAAATTGAAAAAATGTTGCGTCCTTCTGATTTTGTTGATTTCGTAGGACAACAACAGGTTGTTGAAAATTTAAAAGTTTTTGTTCAGGCAGCAAAACAACGTGGCGAAGCTCTTGATCACGTGTTATTACATGGTCCCCCGGGATTGGGAAAAACCACGCTTGCACATATCATTGCCAACGAAATGGGTGTAGGAATAAAAATCTCATCAGGACCAGTACTTGATAAACCGGGCGATCTGGCAGGATTACTTACCAGCCTCGAAGCAAACGATGTATTGTTCATTGACGAGATTCACAGGCTCAGCCCGGTTGTTGAAGAATATTTATATTCCGCAATGGAAGATTACCGCATCGACATCATGATTGAAACCGGTCCCAATGCACGAAGCATACAAATTTCATTAAACCCGTTTACACTCATAGGAGCAACTACGCGTTCAGGATTACTTACATCTCCGCTGCGTGCACGATTCGGAATCAATTCGCGTCTTTCATATTACGATGCTGCACTTATAATGAAAATCGTTAATCGTTCTTCATCTATTTTAAAAATTGAAATAAACCCCGATGCTGCTCATGAAATAGCACGCCGTAGTCGTGGAACCCCGCGTATTGCAAACGCCCTGCTTCGCCGTGTCAGAGATTTCGCACAAATAAAAGGCAACGGAATTATCGATCTTGATATTTCGCATTATGCCTTAAAAGCATTGAATGTTGACGAAAACGGACTGGATGAAATGGACAATAAAATTCTTTCAACCATTATTGATAAATTTAAAGGAGGTCCTGTAGGAATTTCAACAATATCAACAGCAGTAGGCGAAGATTCCGGAACCATTGAAGAAGTATATGAACCATTCCTGGTGCAGGAAGGTTATATACAACGTACACCACGCGGACGTGAAGCTACTGAAAAAGCATACAAACATCTTGGAAAAATAAATACTTCGAAACAAGGAAATTTATTTTAAACAAAAAATTATAGGATTACACCAATGATAAGGATTTGCAAGAATTTATCATCCGCTTTAACCCGTATCAATCCGTAAAATCCACGTCGGTATTTTAATTCTATGAAAATATCTTCAAAATATATTAAAGAAAAAGCTTTAGAAATCGGCTTCAGTGCATGTGGTATTGCTAAAGCAGATTTTTTGAAAGAAGAGCATGAACATTTGATCAATTGGCTGAACGAAAAAAAGCAGGGAACCATTTCCTATCTTGAAAAAAATACAGAACAAAAAACCGACCCACGAAAAATTTTACCCGAAGTAAAATCAGTAATAGGAGTTATTGCAAACTATTATCCTGAAGAAAAACAAAATCCTGATTCATTTTATAAAATCACCAAATATGCCTTTCCACGCGATTATCATGTGGTGCTGAAAGAAAAAATTAGTAAGCTGATTGATGAAATAAAAATTATTGAACCGGATGCATTGTTTCAATTTTTTGTCGACAGCAATCATCTTCTTGAGAAAACATGGGCTATTGAATGCGGACTGGGATGGAGAGGAAAAAATTCATTGCTTGTAAATAAAAATTTCGGTTCGTTTGTTTTAATAGGTATAATACTTACCAGCATTGAGCTTGAGACTGATGTTAAACAAAAAGATTTTTGCGGAACCTGTACAAAATGCATTGATACTTGTCCGGTTACAGCCATCGAAAAACCTTTTGAATTGAGCGCTTCAAAGTGTATTGCAAATTTTACAATCGAACAACGAAAAGATGCTTCAACTAAAAATACATTCGGATGGATTTACGGTTGTGATATTTGCCAGGATGTTTGCCCATGGAATAAAAATATTCCTTTCGCTCAGCTCAATGAATTCAAGCCAAACCCAGAACTTTTGAAAATGACAAAATCTGATTGGGAGAATCTTAATGAAGAAAATTTTAATTTTCTTTTTAATGATTCAGCAATAAAAAGAATAGGCTTTGAAAAAATAAAACGAAATATAAAAGGCAATTCCTCAAAGTAACTCTTTTTTCTCTGTAAACTCTGTGTTTTATTTTAACACAGAATTCACAAAGTTCTTTAGAATTATTTTCCAAATCTTTTTTCCACTTCTTTCCAGTTCACCAGGTTCCAGAAAGCTGTAATATAATCGGGGCGCTTATTCTGATAATCCAAATAATATGCATGTTCCCAAACATCGCAGGTTAAAAGTGGAACAAGTCCTTTGGTCATAGGGTTTCCTGCATTGCTTTCCTGAACAATGTCAAGCGAGCCATCTTGTTTCTTCACCAGCCATGCCCAACCTGAACCAAACAATGTTGCAGCAGCAGCAGAAAATTTTTCTTTGAACTGAGCAAATGAACCATACGATTTGTTGATTGCATCTGCTAATGCTCCGCCAGCTTCACCGCCGGTATTGGGTGCAAAACTTTCCCAATAAAAAGTATGATTCCATATTTGAGCAGCATTATTGAAAATTCCGCCGTTAGCTTTTTTAATAATGTCTTCGAGCGAAGCATTTTCAAATTCAGTTCCCTTTACCAGGTTGTTCAAATTATTCACATAAGCCTGATGATGTTTCCCATAATGGAACTCAATAGTTCTTGCTGAAACATAAGGTTCGAGCGCTGTTGGCGCGTAAGGTAGTTTAGGTAATTCGAATGCCATAATATTATATTTTTAAGTTTGATTAATCCAAAAATACAAATAACTAAATTATTTAAAAACATTTAACAGAAAATTATGATTATTTTTCCCGAAAAAAATTTTCATCTTTGCATAAGATTTATAAAGATTGAAAAAACAACATTTATATTTTTTTTCCTTAATTATCGCATGGCTTTTCGCAGCATCATGTGCAAATATTGTTACGCCTTCCGGAGGGCCAAGAGATGTTACACCCCCAATGGTTGTTAATAGTGATCCAAAGATGAACACTAAAAATTTTGAAGGAAAAACTGTAAAAATATCATTCAACGAATTTGTTCAGCTTAACGATATTGCTAAAAATGTTATTATTTCTCCATTTACAGAAGAAACGCCCGATATTAAAATAAGAGGGAAATCTGTTGTTGTGGAATTTAATGACTCCCTGAAAAGTAATACTACATATTCCGTTGGATTTGGTAATGCTATTGCTGATATAACCGAAAAAAATATTTTATCGAATTATCGTTTTGTTTTTTCTACAGGACAGAACATTGATACACTTGTGATAAAAGGTGTAGTTAAAAATGCATTCACTCAAATTCCCGAAAGTGATGTTTTTGTAATGCTTTATACTCAATACGAAGATTCTGTTCCCTTAAAAAAAACACCTTATTATTTAGCAAAAACAGAAGCTGACGGTTCATTTTATTTCAGCAGTGTACATGATAATTCCTTTAAGATTTTCGCTTTGAAAGATGTGAACAGTGATTATCTTTTCGATCAGCCTAATGAAAAAATAGCATTCCTTGATACACTGATAAAACCCGAAGTGATTGATACAACAAAAGACTCAATATCTCAATATAAAAATACTGTTTTCAACCTGAACCTGTTTGAAGAAGCGCCATCCGTTCAACGTTTATTAAAAGCATCGGCAATAATGTATGGTAAGATAAACCTTATTTTCCGCAAACCACTTGAAAATTATTCATTGAATGAAATTATAAAAAAAGGTTCAGGTTATAAAGTTGAATCCAATAAAACTAAAGATACACTTACTCTTTGGATGAATAACCCAGAAGACGATTCGCTCATTATTGAAGTAATCGACAATAAAACAATTCTTGATACAGCCGAAATCGGTCTTATGAAAAAAAAGACTAAAACAAGTGGACGCGGTGGAGGTATTTTACCTTTGCATTTAAAACCTAATGTTTCCGGGAATTCTTCTTTTGATTATTATAAACCCATTACTATTGAGTTTTCAAATCCTATAGTAAAACATGATTTTAATAAAATCATCTTCACAGAAAATAATAAAGATACCATTACACCTGTCATATTTTTTGATTCTTCTAATATAAGTACATCCGACATAATACTTCGAAAAATAAAAATTGATTATAAATGGAAAGAAGGAACAAATTATTCACTTTTTATTCCACCGGCTACATTCCGCGATATGTTCGATCTTCCAAATGATACTTTAAAAATCAATTTTAAAACAACCGAAAACAGGGATTACGGAAACATCATTTTACAAATTCATCCAAAAAATATTAATGATCATTTGCTTATCCAGGTTGTGAATGAAAAAGATGTTGCTATGGATGAAAAGTCTATTGTTGGTGAAGGTACTATTAAGTTTAATTTTTTGAAACCCGGAAATTATAAGATTAAGGTTATTGTCGATACCAATAATAACGGTAAGTGGGATACAGGAAATTATCTTGAAAAAATTCAACCCGAAAAAGTTTATTATAACCCAAACTCCATCCAGGTTAAAGCAAATTGGGACATGGAACTGGAATGGAATGTGGAAAATTAATCTTCCTTTTACCTTTATTTATCAAACAAAAATCCTTATTTCATTGAATGTTAACAGAGGATTTGTCTATTTTTTCTAAAAAATAAAAAAAAGCATTTTTAGAAGGAGAAAACACATTATATTTGTGAAAAAATTAACAACTAATCACTTATGAACATTTCACATATTGAACATATTGGGATTGCAGTAAAAAATTTACAGGAAGCTATCAACTATTATGAAAATATCCTGGGATTGAAGTGCTACGCTATTGAAGAAGTAAAAGACCAAAAAGTAAAAACTGCTTTCTTTATGGTTGGTCAAACAAAAATTGAATTACTTGAATCAACCGACCCCGAAGGAGCTATAGGAAAATTCATTGAAAAAAAAGGAGAAGGGATTCATCACCTTGCATTTGCCGTTAATGGTATTGAGTCTTCGTTAAAAGAAATGGAAACAAAAAATATCCAGCTTATCGATAAAGCTCCACGCAAAGGTGCCGAAGGACTTGAAATCGCTTTCCTTCATCCAAAATCAACAATCGGAGTGTTAACCGAATTCTGCGAAAAGAAATAATTTAAGCATATCGTTTTATAAAAATATTCATTACAACAACAAACAATAATAACAACCATGGGTCACCAGGATAAAATTCAGGAACTGCTGGATAAACGCGAACAAGCCAAGTTGGGCGGAGGTCAGAAACGAATAGATTCGCAACATAAAAAAGGAAAAATGACCGCCCGCGAACGAATTGAATTATTGCTCGACGACGGAAGTTTTGAAGAATTCGATATGTTCGTTACTCATAACTGCCGTGATTTCGGGCTTGAAAAAGAAACGTATCTTTCCGACGGAGTGGTTACCGGATATGGAACAATTGACGGAAGAATCGTTTATGTTTTTTCCCAGGATTTCACAGTTTTTGGCGGTTCGCTTTCGGAAGCATACGCGCAAAAAATCTGCAAACTTTACGATAAAGCATTAAAGATGGGAGCTCCCGTTATTGGTATTAACGATAGCGGCGGAGCGCGTATACAGGAAGGTGTTCGTAGTCTTGGTGGCTATGCTGAAATTTTCCAGCGTAACATTATGGCATCAGGAGTAATTCCACAGATATCTGCTATTTTCGGACCCTGCGCAGGTGGCGCTGTGTATTCGCCAGCTCTTACCGATTTTATTTTAATGACAAAGCTTAACAGCTACATGTTTGTTACCGGACCAAAAGTTGTTAAGACGGTTACCGGTGAAGTTGTTACTGAAGAAGAGCTCGGAGGTGCAATGGTTCATGGTTCTAAATCAGGAGTAAATCATTTTGTAGCAGAAGATGAAAAAGAAGGAATACTGCTCATTCGCAAACTCCTGTCCTATCTTCCGCAAAATAATTTAGAAGATCCTCCTTTAGCAATATGCTCCGATCCAATTGACAGACTGGAAGATTCGCTGAATGCCATTATTCCCGACAACCCGAATAAACCATATGATGTAAAAGATATTATTCATTCCATTGTTGATGATGGCGAATTCATGGAAGTGCAGCGTTACTATGCGCCAAACATTGTTATAGGTTATGCAAAATTTAACGGGATGCCTGTAGGGATTGTAGCAAACCAACCGAATTATCTTGCCGGAGTACTTGATATCAATGCTTCGCGTAAAGCAGCACGTTTTGTACGATTCTGCGATGCCTTTAATATTCCATTAGTAACATTGGTTGATGTTCCCGGATTTTTACCCGGCACCGCACAGGAATATGGCGGCATTATTTTACATGGTGCAAAATTATTATTTGCCTATGGTGAAGCTACTGTTCCTAAAGTTACAATAACTCTTCGTAAATCATACGGCGGCGCACATGATGTAATGAGTTCGAAACAACTTCGTGGTGATATTAATTATGCATGGCCAACAGCTGAAATAGCAGTAATGGGACCTAAAGGTGCAATAGAGGTTTTGTTCCAGAAAGATTTAAAAGCAATTACTGACGAAAAAGAAAAGAGCGATTTTATTCAGAAAAAAGAAGATGAATATAAAGAGAAATTTGCTAATCCTTACAATGCTGCAAAATACGGTTATATTGATGATGTAATTGAACCAAGGAATACACGTTTCAGAATCATCAGGGCGCTGCAATCGCTGGCAACAAAGAAAGACACTAATCCACCAAAGAAACATTCTAATTTACCATTATAATTTTAATAATGACAACATTTATTATTTTACAACAAACTGCAACGTCAGCATCTCATCAGGCAGCAAATGATTTTTTAAAGCTCGACCCGATAGGTATTGGAATGACGGTTATAGCAATGTCGGTAGTTTTTTCATCTTTAATTCTTATTTATCTTACTTTTAAAAATCTGGCAAAAATTTATTCTATCGATTTTAAAAAACGCAGCCTGATAAAAAAAGGGAAAGTAGAAGAAGCTGAAAAAATAAAAGAAGACACTACAGGAGAATTGGGAGCAGCTATAGGTTTAGCGTTACATTTTTATCAAAGCGACCTTCACGACCATGAAAACACCCTTCTTACAATTAAAAAAGTTGCACGAACTTATTCTCCATGGAGTTCAAAAATATACGGATTACGAAACGCTCTTAAAAATTAACACATCATATGAAAAAATTCAAGTTTAAAATTCAGGGAAACCAATACGATGTAGAGATTCAAAACATTGAAGATAACATTGCAAAAATTGAAGTAAATGGAATTTTATATGAAGTGGAGGTTGATAAAAATCTTCAACCTACAAAAACACCAAAATTAATAAGAACAGATTCTGTTCCCTCTACTGATTCAAATAAATCTACAGCAAAAACAAGTAACCCCTCGGATCCCAAAGGCGGAGGAACCATTAAAGCTCCTCTTCCCGGTGTAATTCTAAGCATTCATGTTAATGTTGGAGACTCTATAAAAATAGGACAAAAACTCATTATTCTTGAAGCTATGAAAATGGAGAATAATATAAATTCCGATAAAGAAGGAACAGTAAAAGCAATTAAAATTTCAAAAGGTGATTCCGTTATGGAGGGAGATACATTAATAATTATTGATTAACAGGAGATAAATATTATGAATAATTTTTGGAATTTTTTAACTGAACATCTTAACCAGTTTTTTACATATACTGCTTTTGCTAATTTTACTGTTGGTCATATAATAATGATTCTTGTCGGGTTATCTTTTATAGCTCTTGCAATAATAAAAGAATATGAACCTCTGCTGTTAATTCCTATTGGTTTCGGGATTTTAATTGGAAACATTCCTTTTTACCCCGGGTTAAAGATTGGAATTTATGAAACCGGCAGTGTAATGAATTACTTGTATTTTGGCGTAATCCAAGGAGTGTATCCTCCATTGATATTTTTAGGTATTGGAGCAATGACTGATTTTTCTGCTCTTATTTCAAATCCTAAATTAATATTAATCGGCGCTGCTGCCCAGCTTGGTATTTTTGGTGCGTACATGGCAGCTCTGGGATTAGGTTTTGATGCAGCTCAGGCAGGAGCTATTGGTATTATTGGTGGCGCCGATGGACCTACTGCAATTTTTCTTTCATCAAAACTTGCACCTGATTTAATGGGAGCTATTGCAATTTCAGCATATTCATATATGGCGCTTGTTCCGGTTATTCAACCTCCTATTATGCGGCTTTTAACAACAAATAAAGAGCGTTTAATTAAAATGAAACCACCAAGAGTTGTATCAAAAAAAGAAAAAGTTTTATTCCCTATTTTTGGGTTACTTCTTACCTGCTTTATTGTTCCCAGCGGATTACCGCTTTTAGGAATGTTATTCTTTGGAAATATTTTGAAAGAAAGTGGTGTAACAAAACGCTTAGCCGACACAGCTAAAGGACCTTTAATTGACATAGTAACTATTCTTATCGGCTTAACTGTAGGCGCATCTACACAGGCAACAACTTTTCTTACTACAAAATCGGTAGGAATTTTTGCACTTGGTGCAGCATCATTTATTGTTGCAACATTTGGCGGTGTTATGTTTTGTAAAATCATAAATTTATTTCTTAAAGAAGGAAATAAAATTAATCCGCTTATTGGAAATGCAGGTGTTTCTGCAGTTCCAGATAGCGCAAGGGTTTCGCAGGTTGTAGGTTTAGAATATGATAAGTCCAATCATCTACTTATGCATGCAATGGGACCTAACGTTGCCGGAGTTATTGGCAGCGCTGTTGCAGCAGGAATTCTGCTAAGTTTTCTTTACTAAAATCATTAATTAATTTTATTATTCGCAAAGGAGCGGCAGCATTATGCTTCCGCTTTTTTATTTATTCCTGTCGTACGTTCTTCTTTCTCCAAGAATTGTATAATCTTTTTGTTGTATCGCTTTTAGTGGCTTTCCCCTGTTTATATACATCGATTTATTTTTATAATTATGTATGCCTAAGGCAACATGAAAAATTATTCCCGATAAAAGAAATATGGCAGCAATAATTTTTATCCATTTCCTTTTGAATAAAAATTGCCAGCAATAAAATGAATATATCATTGCCAATGGCAACAACAAATAAAAAGTATGTGATGATGGTCCTTTTACAGAAAAGAAAAAACTGAAATACGTAAACAAAAATGAAATCAATATTAAATATTTTATGGCGCTCCAACTTTCATTTTCATTTTTGCTAAACCATGCAATGATCATCCAGCCCACCTGTGCAATTCCTATGATACCAACTATTACAATAAAAGGGATTGCCCAATAATATTGTGAAGCAAAATTTAATCGTTCAACCGTATTTGAACCCATAAAACGTGTCAGCTCAAAACTTGCAAATGATAATATGCGAACAAGCACCGTTAACACTTCTTTTATGTTTGATACATTAAATACAATGTTTGAAGCAGCATCGCCACTTCCCGCGCTAATTCCATATTTGAATAAAGTAGGGAAAAGAGTAATTCCGCTGATTACACAACCAATGATAAAACACGATAATGAAGTGAAAAAACTTTTTAAATCTTTCTTCAATGAAAAATAAAAAGCAATACAAATGAATGGGATCAAAAGTATACACGAAAGATGAAGCTGGAAAATCCAGATCACACAAAAACCTAAAAAGAAAAATGCAGTATTTGGTTTTATAAAATTCTTATTTGTCGCCGGAATGATTTCAAGTAATGAAATAAAAAATAAAATTGCAGCCGGAAGCACATAAGAAGGATTGATAATATGTGTTGAAAAACTCAATACCCATGGAGCTGTAAATATCCATATCCATAAAAACCATTCAGGAATATTTGGAGTATGATACCTTATTATATAATAACCTAACAAAAAAAGAGAAAAGAAACTTAAAAGGTTTAATAATATATAAGGCGCTTCGGGAATTTTAAAAATATAAAAAGGGAATGCTACCAGTAATCCCTGCAATGCGCCCGGTATCTGCGAAAACGTATAAACCACATCAGGACCGAAATATGGCCAATGACCGGTTGAGTAAAATTTTAAACCAATAAGATAAATTTGAATTTCATCTTCAAACCAGAACTCGGAAAAAATTCCAAATAAAAAACGTAATGGAAAAAAAATCAGAAAAAGTATGATAAGCTTTTTCCACCATTTTGTTTTTAAGAACAAGTGATAAATATTTTTCATCATTTCGTTAATACTTCCTGAACATTATAATTTTTCTATTTTGGAATAGTCCAAAATAAACCAGGATTATTTGTTTTGTAATTAATGTACGTTACTCCCGATTTCTGATAATATTTTTCTTCCTTTTGTGGTGTTTGATTAAAAGCATCAACCGGCAACAGTTCCACATAAGTAATTTTTTTATCTTTTTCTTTTGTTTCCATGTTGTATTCACTTACAAGAGGACATTCCATCCTGTATAAATTCTTAGCCATATAAACATCCAAATAATCTTCTTTTACAACAGAAAATTTATTATTCCAATTTGCATCCGGGTTTAAAATTAATGGCTTTTTGTTAATTAACCTTTCTCTTACTTCTTCAATACTCAATAATTTTCCTTTTTCATTCATTATATATGCATCATTTGTAGGGTCAATCCAAAGCCATTTTTTTAACTCTTTTGAAAAAACCATGTTTATTACATGGCAATCATCAAAAACAGAATCTTTAGGATAACATGTTACGATTCTTGATGGAAACCCTAATGACAAATAACATTCATTTAAAACCGTTGCAAGCCCCCTGCAGTTCAATCCAAGTTTATCCTGTGCGCATATAGAAATCATATTAATTGCATTTTTAACAGAAGGGTTTTCATGGTTCCCGTCATGAGGAATTAAATTGTGAGTCCAATGTAATAAATTTAAAATTTTTAAAACGTCATTCCCGCTTCCTGCAATTGAATCCAGGTTATATTTTTTTCTTAATTCAACCAGGTTAGGATTATCCATAGATTGATAAGTAAATTCAGGAATTTCTCTTCGGTCTGAATAATCATACTTATCAGCCTTTTTTAAAATATCTAAATAAGCAGGTGTTGATTTATCTTTCCCGAATTTTATTTGTGTTAATGCTGTATCTTTATTATTTAGAAGAATAATAAAATCATAAACTTTTTTATGTTTAATAAAAAAAGTTATTGAATCTATATCGGTGTAAAAAGTTACTTTCTTATTTGAAGTAGTATAAATATCCGGTTTTATTTCAGGCGAAATATTCCATGCGTTTTTATTTAATTTATCGCCATCCCTGATATCAACCGATTTTGAATTCGCTTTTATTACCGGTAATATTTTTTGTGAAAACAAAGAATAGTTGTATAAAATAAAAACAGCTATCAAAAATAATTTATATCTCATATCAGAAATTTATATATAAATCAAAAGTAATAAATATATTTTTATTTGTTCAGGCTCACTTGTATCCTTTATTACCAGGTCGCCACAGCGACTGAAAAATGACCAGAACGCGTTATGCTGATTCATCTCGACTTGTCGTGGATAAAATATTTATCTTAAAAAAGTCTTTGTAAGCCTGTTCTGTATCAGTATAATTAGATAACTTTGCAACAAACAATTTTAAAATGCTATCAAAAGAATCGATATTCTTTTTTTCATTCCTGGTTTTTATTATTTCTATTCTTATACTCGATTTGGGAGTGTTTAACAGGAAAAGCCACGTGATACGATTTCGTGAAGCAATGATGTGGTCGGTATTATGGATTTCTCTGGCTATCGGTTTTTTCTTTTTTATAAAAACATACGGCGAACTGATACACGGAATTGGAAACAATAACGATTTAAAACATGTTGTTGAAAAATACGAACAACCCGTTCAGGTTGACATGAAAAATTCTTTTGAAAAAAATCTATCAATCTATAATGAAAATTTATCACTAGAATATATTACCGGTTATTTAATTGAATATGCATTATCGATAGATAATGTTTTTGTTATCCTTTTAATTTTTCTTTCTTTTGGAGTTCAGCAGAAATATTATCATCGGGTATTATTCTGGGGTATTCTTGGAGCGATTATCATGCGTTTTCTTTTTATTTTTATAAGCAGCGCCATCATACAAAAATTTGAATGGGTATTATACATCTTTGGCGCATTCCTGATATTTACAGGAATTAAAATGTTTCTGACAAGAAAAGATAATGATAAAATTGATACAGAAAATCATCCTGTAGTAAAATTCGCAGCAAAAAATTTTCCGGTATATTCCCGTGTTGTACGACAACATTTTTTTATAAGAAAAAATAAACGATGGCTTGTTACTCCATTGTTTGTTGTTTTGCTGGTGATTGAATTTTCGGATGTGGTGTTTGCTGTTGATTCGGTGCCTGCAATTTTCTCGGTTACCAAAGACCCGTTTATTGTTTTCTTTTCAAATATTTTTGCAATACTCGGGTTACGTTCCTTATTTTTCCTTGTTATGAATATGTTCAATTATTTCTACTACCTGAAAGATGGTTTGTCGGTGCTGCTAACATTTATCGGATTGAAAATGGTCATAGCTCAATATCCTTTACATATTCATATTCCTACAAATGTTTCGCTATATATCATACTTGGAATTTTATCGATGAGCATTCTCGCTTCAGTACTTTTTCCGCCAAAGAATAAAAATGAATTTAAGAATACACTTTGATATTAAAATTATTTTTTCAACGATAAAAAATATGTATCAAGTAATTTTTGTGCAGCAGAATAAGAACTGATCTTTTGTTCAAGCAATTCTTTTTCGACTGACTGAATTAAAATGTTCACGTCAGTATTTTGATAAAATTTTTCTTTAAGCGCATCGTTAATCATTTCGATCATCCTGTATTTTGCTTGTTCCTGACGCTTATTATAAAAATAATTATTCTTTTTTGTTAAAGCAATATATGAAAGTATAATTTCCCAAACTTTATCTATTCCTGCATTTGTTCTTGCCGAACAGGTTTCCACCAAAGGGATCCATCCTGAAGGTGTAGGAGGAAAAAGATGCAACGCATTTTGAAATTCAGTTCTTGCAGTATTTGATTTTAAAATATTTTGTCCATCGGATTTATTTATCACAATTGCATCTGCCATTTCCATTATACCGCGTTTTATTCCCTGCAGCTCATCTCCTGCACCTGCAATCATAAGCAACAGAAAAAAATCCACCATACCATTCACCGCTGTTTCTGATTGTCCTACACCAACTGTTTCAACAAAGATTGTATCGAAACCTGCTGCTTCGCAAAGTATAATAGATTCGCGTGTTTTACGTGCAACACCGCCAAGTGTTCCTGCAGAAGGAGACGGACGAATAAATGCATTCGGGTCAACAGATAAATCTTCCATTCGGGTTTTATCACCTAAAATACTTCCTTTTGAAATTTGACTGCTTGGATCAATTGCTAAAACAGCAATCTTATTTCCCTTTGCTGTTAAGTATTTCCCGAGGGCTTCAATAAATGTACTTTTTCCTACACCAGGAATTCCTGTTATACCAATTCGAATTGAATTACCAGAATATGGAATACATTTCTCAATAATTTTTTGTGCTAAATTATGATGCTTCGGAAGTGAGCTTTCCACAAGGGTTATAGCGCGTCCAAGAATAGTTCTGTTTCCTTCAAGAATTCCATTTACATATTCTGAAACAGAAAGTGAATTTCTTTTTTTCTGAACAAATTTTTTTGCAGACTCATCATTCAATGATGAAGGTTGCGGAATCCCTTTATTCACCTTCATTGCGGAATGTTTGTTTTCTTCTATCATAATGAATGATTATGTTTATTCACTTTTTATTGTTAACAAAATTATTAATAAAATTATAAAAAATGTTATTATATAAAAAATTATAATGTATCTTTGCTATGTAAAATCCAAAAAAAACAAACAAATGGCTACAACAAAAAAAACAGTTAAAAAAACAACTCCAAAGAAAAAAGTTGTAAAAAAAGCAGCTCCAAAGAAAAAAGTTGTTAAGAAAGTAGTTAAGAAAGTAGTAAAGAAAGCAGCTCCAAAGAAAAAAGTTGCTAAGAAAAAGTAATTAAATTGCATCATAAAAAAAGCCCTCTCAAAATTTTGAGAGGGCTTTTTTTATGATGCAATTTCAAAAAATATCTTTTCAAGAGTCAATGTTGGTGTTTCAATAATTCTTCCAATTTCTTTTCCGTCTTTATAAAAAATAAATGTAGGCACTAGTTGTATATTCAAACTATCCGTTTCTCCTTTATCCGTTTTTTTTGTGCGATCAACACAATACAATGTAACATTGTTTTCGCCAAATCCTGTTTCATCAAGAATTTTATAAAAACGCGGAACCTGCTCCTGGCTGTCTCCACACCATGAACCCATCACAATAGTTATAGTGATGTTTTTTTCTTTGATAGCAGTTTTGATTTTATTTATAACTGCTGTATCCGTTTTATACGAATTGTATTCTGCTTCATAATAGGCTTTAAATAAATCCGATTTTAAACCATCTCTATTGCATAATCCAATTAAAACTTCCATTTGTGATTTCTCATCAATTTTTGTTCTGTTTATTTCTTGTGAAAAAACATTCATTGAAATAAAAATAAAAAAAACGATTAAATGATTTGTTGGTGTTTTCATAGCTCTTTGTTTTATGAATAATTATTATAAAATAATAAAGTATGCTGTAAAGATAATAAGCTTTTAATTCAAAAACAAAGAGCTAATACTGAAAGAAAAATTTATATCATACCTACAAAGAACAGGTTGTTGCAACAATTGTATATTTTTTTAATTAGATTATAAAAAAGCAGGCTCGGCGCTTTACGCCGAGCCTGCATATAAAAATCATTTCTTAAAAATTAATCTTCTTTAATAACACTATCAATTAATATCTGAAGAATTTTCACAGCAGCATCAGGAATGCTTGTTCCCGGACCAAATATACCAACAACTCCGGCTTTATATAAAAAGTCGTAATCCTGTGCTGGTATTACACCACCGGCAATGACCATGATATCATCGCGACCAAGTTTCTTCAATTCATCAATAACCTGAGGAATCAAAGTTTTGTGACCTGCAGCCAAACTTGAAACTCCAATAATATGAACATCGTTTTCTACTGCTTGTTTTGCGGCTTCTTTTGCGGTCTGGAATAATGGTCCCATATCCACATCAAAGCCAAGATCGGCAAAACTTGTTGCAATGACTTTTGCTCCGCGGTCGTGACCATCCTGTCCCATTTTTGCAATCATAATACGAGGACGACGTCCTTCCAGCTTTGCAAATTTATCAGCTAGTTGTTGTGCTTGTTTAAATTTATCATCGTTTGCTATTTCCATAGAATATACTCCCGATATTGAACGAATAGTTGCTTTGTATCTTCCGAATATTTTTTCACATGCAAAAGAAATTTCTCCGAGTGATGCTCTTTTGCGAGTTGCATCAATTGCCAGTGATAGCAGATTTCCTTTTCCTGTTTCGCATGCTTTGGTAATTTCTTCAAGTGCTGATTTTACTTCCGCTTCATTTCTTTCAGCACGAAGTTTTTTCAAACGTGCAATCTGTGATTCACGAACTGCTGAATTATCAATTTCAAGAATGTCGAGTGGGTCTTCTTTATCCAGTTTGAATTTATTCACTCCAACAATAATATCTTTTCCCGAATCGATGCGTGCCTGCTTTCTTGCAGCAGCTTCTTCAATTCGCATTTTTGGCAAACCGGTTTCAATAGCTTTTGCCATGCCACCAAGTTCTTCTACTTCCTGGATCAATGCCCATGCTTTATTTGCAATTTCATGAGTGAGCGATTCAACATAATATGAACCTGCCCATGGGTCAACAACTTTACAAATTCCAGTTTCTTCCTGTAAATAAATTTGTGTGTTACGTGCAATACGTGCTGAGAAATCGGTAGGCAATGCAATTGCTTCATCAAGCGCATTGGTATGTAATGATTGTGTGTGACCAAGTGCTGCACCCATAGCTTCAACACAAGTACGTGCAACATTATTGAATGGATCCTGTTCAGTTAAACTCCATCCTGAAGTCTGGCAGTGTGTGCGCAATGCAAGCGATTTAGGATTTTTAGGATTGAATTGTTTTACAATTTTTGCCCACAACATTCTTGCTGCACGCATCTTTGCAATTTCCATGAAATGATTCATCCCTACAGCCCAGAAGAATGATAAGCGTGGCGCAAAACTATCGATGTCCATTCCTGCATTCACACCAGTACGCAGATATTCAAGTCCGTCAGCTAACGTATAAGCCAGTTCGATGTCGCAGGTTGCTCCTGCTTCCTGCATGTGATATCCGCTAATACTGATAGAATTGAACTTAGGCATATTTTTAGAAGTGAATTCAAAAATATCAGCAATGATTTTCATTGATGGAAGCGGTGGATAAATATAAGTGTTGCGCACCATGAACTCTTTCAGAATATCATTTTGAATTGTGCCGCTTAATTTTTCCATACTCACCCCTTGTTCTTCTGCAGCAACAATATAAAATGCAAGTACCGGTAATACGGCACCATTCATCGTCATTGAAACGGACATTTTATCGAGTGGAATCTGGTCGAAAAGAATTTTCATATCAAGAATGGAATCGATGGCAACACCGGCTTTTCCAACATCGCCAACCACGCGCTCATGATCAGAATCGTAACCACGATGCGTTGCAAGGTCGAATGCAACCGATAATCCCATTTGTCCGGCAGCCAGATTACGACGATAAAAAGCATTCGATTCTTCAGCAGTTGAAAAACCTGCATACTGCCTGATAGTCCATGGTTGCATCACATACATTGTTGAATATGGTCCGCGTAAATATGGAGGAATACCAGCAGCATAATTCAAATGCTCCATGCCAAGCAAATCGTTTTCACCAAAAGCAGGTTTAACAGGAATTTGTTCAGCAGTCATCCAGCTTTTCTCTATCTTATTTTTCTTTTCCCATTCACTAAAAGAAGTTTTTTCTTTCGATGATTTTCTGAAATCTATTTTTGAAAAATCAGGTCTCATATATTTTATAAAATCTTAAATCAATAATTAAATTATTCCAAACAAACTTTTATATTTTTCCAATGTTGCCAAAACATTTGAACGAACATGAATAAAATCAGTAACTCCGGCTTGCTGCAACTGTTCTACGATTGCAGTCGGATTTCCTGCAACTACTAAATATGCGTCTGATTTTTCCATCTTCAATTTATTGCATGCTTCAGGAACCAATGTTGCATACTCATCATCAGAACTACAGAAAACGATAATTTCAGCTTTTGATTTTAATGCTGCAGCAACACCTTCATTCACCTCTTTGAAACCCGGGTTGTCGATAATTTTATATCCAGCACATCCGAAAAAGTTTGTGGCGAATGTTGCTCTTGCCTTACGCATTGCAAGATTTCCAATGGTGAATAAAAAGACCGAAGGAATTTTATGTCCTTCCTTTTCATAAGATTCTGTTGATAATCTTAATGCTTCAAATGCCTGCGAGCCCCGATACTGTTTTAATCCACCAAGTGCAGAAAGGTCTGTATTGGGAGCAATTTTATCCAACATTGTTTCTTTAAGATTCGGATATTGGTTTGTACCAAGTATTACCTGCTTTCGCATGGCAATGTCCATATCTCTTTTCTGACAGGTGTTTTCAATCTCTTCTCTAATATAACCCGACTTAACTGCATTAATAAATCCGCCCTGTTCTTCAATCTTTAAAAACATTTTCCATGATGCTTCTGCAATGGAATCGGTCAATGATTCGATATAATATGAACCACCGGCAGGGTCAACAATTTTATCAAGGTATGCTTCCTCTTTCAGCACCAATTGTACATTGCGTGCAACGCGTTCTGAAAAATTATCTGCTTTTTTATAAGTAATGTCAAACGGATATACAGTCATTGAATCACAACCGCCAATTGCTGCCGACATTGCTTCAGTAGTGTTTCGAAGCATGTTAACATAAGGATCGTAAACCGACTTATTCCATGTGGATGTTACTGCATGAATTTTCATCATGCATGCATTTTTATCGGAAGGATTATATTGTTCAACAATTTTTGCCCACAGCATGCGAACTGCACGGAACTTTGCAATTTCAAGAAAATAATTTGAACCGGTTGCAAAAGTGAAACGCAGATGTGAAGCAACATCAGAAATCTTACATTCTCTTTCAGTAAATTTCACCAGGTATTCATTTGCTGATGCTAAACTGAAAGCCAGTTCCTGCGATACGCTTGCACCTGCATTGTGAAAATATTGCCCGTTAATATTTATACAATCAAATTGAGGAATGTTCTTCACAACATTTCCTAAGAGCGAAGCTGCTTCAATAAAATTATTGTCTTCGCTGGTATAAAATTTTCCGTAGAGAAGGAAATAACTTAATGAATCGAAATTAAAGCTGCCCTTCACTTTTTTCAAATCAACTTTTTGTCTTTTTAACTCTTCGGTAAATAAATTAAAAGTTACCGGGAAAGAATTTGATGAATAAAAATGAATAGCTGTTTTTTCCAAATCAATTCCGGCAAGCAATGCCTTCATGTCGTTACTGTCTTCAACATCTTTTGCATTGAAACCAATAGCATCAACACCTTTCCGAATAATTTCTTTTGCTAACTTATTTGCTTTTTCAGGATTGAGTTCTTCTACATCCTGACGCACTTCCCAGTGGTTATCGGTTTTTTTTGTTCCTCTGACAAAAGGAAATTCACCCGGGAAAGATTTCAAATGCTCAATATTTGCAATATCTTCCGAACGGTAATAGGGTTTAATTTTTATTCCTTCGGTTGTTTTGCTGATTAATTTTTTTTCATAATCAGCGCCTTTCAGATCGGCAATAATTTTTTCTTCCCATTCTTTTGTAGTAACAGGAGGGAATTCGGAAAATAATTTTTTTTTCATTTCATTCATAATTCTAAATATTTCGTGAATTCCTTATGTACTGAATTCAGGCTGCAAAATTAAAATAAAATTTTTACACCTTATATAATAAACTACTTTAAAAAATGCAGATTTCTGATTTACCTTTTGGAGTTTCCTCAAAAATTTCAAACAGGGAACAAAGAAAGCTGAAAATCGTCAATACCCTTTCCTAGTTTACCTTTAAAATTAATTATTCCACAACGTGTTTTTTTCAATAATTCGAAAATACCGT
>Ga0209098_1001024_pt1 | contig 27853 bp, 20 predicted proteins | sample AD_JPNHW1_MetaG_FD_184429 | JGI IMG/M metagenome (GOLD analysis project Ga0209098, IMG submission 184429) | Active sludge microbial communities of municipal wastewater-treating anaerobic digesters from Japan - AD_JPNHW1_MetaG (SPAdes) (version 2) | ecosystem: Engineered > Bioreactor > Anaerobic...
AAACTGGAAACTGGAAACTGGAAACAGGAAATTGGAAACAGGGAAACCACTTAGGCACTGAGTTCACATAGAAGCACTTAGAGAATCTGGAATCTGGAAACTGGAAGGACATAGGAAAAAGGAAACAGGGAAACCACTTAGGCACTGAGTTCACATAGAAGCACTTAGAGAATCTGGAAACTGGAAACTGGAAGGACACAGGAAATAGGAAACAGGGAAACCACTTAGGCACTGAGTTCACATAGAAGCACTTAGAGAATCTGGAAACTGGAATCTGGACATAGGAAATAGGAAAAAGGAAACAGGGAAACCACTTAGGCACTGAGTTCACATAGAAGCATTTAAAGTAACGAAACTCGAGACTTCCTCCTTACTCCATTTTCCGTCCTCCGTTCTACGTTCTCCTTTTCCCTACCTTAAAACCTCAAACCGCTCGGTAACATCATTGGTAAGAGTCCGGAATCGCTTGTCGTAATGGAAAATTGAAAGCCTTGTTGTTCCGGGAGGCATATTACGCCGGATATAATCGTTGAGCAGGTAATCGATCAGTAATTCAGCATGTTTCTTGCCGGAATCGACAGCCATCCTATAAATGTCGTTGTATGTGATCCTCAACGTTTTATCGCTGAAGTACATCTTATCATCAAAATGGTTGTAGTTGAACCCGCCTTCAAATTCATCTTCTATAAAACCGCTCAGGTAGAGCAACCGCTGTTGATCAGGTGAGCCTGAAAACGAGACCTCTGTCCAGCTGTTGATCCCGACAGAAGAAACGTCATACTCCTTGTAATAGTAGTTTTCCTCGGGATCGTAAGTATCCTCGTAAAGTTTCCTGCTTTCTTCCTCAAGCTGAAGCTGGGCAAACCGTATTATCCATTTTCTATTTGATTCACGGTCGAACGTCTGGCTGTCGGCGGGAAGGTAAATGTCATACCCCGATTCCTCCATTTCCGTGATGAAGGCATTATAGAACTTTTCGAGGAAAACCGAATCGGAGATGTATTGCAGGTACGTGCTTTTATAATAACCGACCGAATCCATCGCCCGTTCACTGATCATATTCACCGGGTCGGGCTCCTGGTAAGTATTATTTGTTTTGTATAGAAAATCTGAAGGGACAACCAGCAGTGATTCACCGCCTCCCGACCTGATATACTCCTTTGCCAGCCTGTGTTCAATAGTGCAGGATGTAAACAGAAGCATCGAAAGCGTGACCATGATCACTCCGCAAATCCTGTGGCTCTTAAGCTTCAGAGTAAGTCCTGTCATCATTTTCAGCAATATTGAGGTTTTGGAAGATACAAGAGTATTGTCAATATCATTCTCCTTTTTTCAAGTCAGACAACATGCATTCTGCAAAACTCCGGCCATAATCGATGGCTTTCCTAAAGGCGTCTTCATGCGGTGTAAATTTCGTAAAAACGCCTTCGCCGAAGAACTTAAACTTCAGGTTTCTGAGGTTGGTTTCAAGCATCTTCACTGATTCTCCGCTCCAGCCATACGAACCGAATGAGCCGGCCAGCTTATCTTTTTCACGGATGGGGTTAACAGCTGCAAATAACTGGTAAACAGGCAGTAATATATTCTGGTTGATGGTCGGCGACCCTACAATAAGGCCTGAGCAGTTCGCTATATAATGTTCAATTTTGTCGAAACTCATGGTTTCTATGTCATGCAGTTCCACATCAACTCCCGCTACCTGTCTGGCACCTTCGGCGATTTTGACTCCGAGGTTGCCCGTGTTATGGTAGGCCGATACATAAGCGATGAAGACCATTGGTTTTGTATTTCTGGAGAGCGCCTCACGGGCCATCTTTTCCGAAAGACCGACATATTTTCTCCAGTCTGAACGCAGCAAAGGTCCATGTCCGGGCAGCACGGCACTGATTTCCAGCGGCCTGATCTTTTCTATGGCTTTAATCATGAACTTGCTGAAAGGCTTGAGAATGACATCAAAATAATATTTGAAGGCATCGTCCCAGTTACCGGCAAGGTCATCAAACATGGCTTCGTGGCAGTAGTGCGCCCCGAAAGAGTCGCAGGTGAAAAGGAGTTTATCCTCTTCAAGGTATGAGTAGATAGAATCGGGCCAGTGCAGGTTTGGGGCTCCTATGATGCGTAATTTTTTGTTTCCCAGGTCAATAACTTCCTGGTCTTTCACCTGCTGGTGCGGAAACTCGTATCCCAGGAGGTCGCGCAGGTAACGTATCGCATTGCCACTTCCCAGTACCCTGGCTTTGGGTGCCAGCTTAAGCAGGCGGCCCAGACTGCCGCTGTGGTCAGGCTCAGTGTGGTTTACCACAATGTATTCGAGTTCCGACGGGTCGCATAGCGTTTTAAGCTTTTCGAGAAAAACATCGAAATATTTCTCCTTCACAGTCTCCACAAGCGTTTTTCGCTCTGCATTGATGAAATATGCGTTGTAAGTAGTTCCGTATGGGGTTTGCATTACTACATCAAAAGTGACCAGTTCGCGATCAAGAACGCCCACCCATGATACGTCGTTTGAGAGTTTAAGCACTTTATTGTCAGGCATTTGTATTTGAGGTTTGATGTTTAATGTTTAATGTTTAATGTTTCAAGTTTAATGTTTCAAGTTTGATCCCGATAGCTATCGGGATTCAAGTTTAATGTTTCAAGTTTAATGTTTGAAGATGAAGTTAGAAGTTAGAAGTTAGAAGTTAGAGGTTAGAGGATAACGGTTTGATGTTTGATCCCGATAGATAATTGTCCATTGTCCATTGTCCATTGTCAATCCCGATAGCTATCGGGATCAATTTTCAATTGTCCACCTGCCCCTCACACACGTGCCAGCGCCAGGCAGGCGGGTTGTCAATTGTCCATTGTCCATTGTCCATTGTCAATTTTCAATTGTCCATTGCTAAAACAAAGTCATTTGCACTCCCAGGCCATCGTCAGTGTCGTGGGAAGAGTTTTTATCTTTTTCGGTCCCGGTATCTTCTGATGTCTTTTCAACTTCAGGTTTCTCCGGTTCCTGATCATCAGCGACGGCAGCATCCTCAGCAGCTTCCTCATTTACTTCTTCTTCCTCCGGTTCACCTTCTTCTTCATTTTCAGCTGTTTCTTCAACTGCAGGCTCTTCGAAGGGCAATGATTCTAACCAGTAGGCATTTTCGACCAGCGATCCCGACAGCCGTTTTCCTTTGGCCTTTATCCCCATCACTTCGATGAAAATATCCACCTCAACAGACTGGTTATCAACAGGTTTTTTGACCCCCTCGTTGTTATAATCTACCTGTAATACGGGGCGGTAATCGGTTGAAACCAGGTGCAGCGTATTACCTTCCTCATCAGGGACAAAGTATACTTTTTTATCGGTAAGCTCAACCAGGAACCGCTTTACGAAATAATGGCCTTTGGCCGGATTAAAATACACGCAGGTAACAGGCTTGCGGGGATTCAGCCTTTCAATCACGATCATATCCTCTTCAAAATGATTGGAAAGGTCGAAATTCATCAGGCGATAGTAGCCTGATTTCATGATCGTCAGAATTTTATCGTCTTCCTTGAAAGCGCCCAGGTACTTGCCGCGCTGATCGGTATTGAGGCGCATCACGGTGTCATCGTACCATATGTCGCGGGCGCTCAGTGTCGATAAACCTTTCTCGGCCTGAACTATCTTTCGGACCGGATTCTTCGACAGGATATTTCCCTGCGACCCCCTTCCTTTAATGGCTATGGTAGCGAGATCAAAATCGAATTGCAGCTTTTTCAGGCGTGGTTTTGGCTTCAGTGATACCCTTATCACCTCCGATTCGCCATTGGGATTTGCAGTGAAATACAGCACCGACGATCCTTTTGCTCCCTTGGTGAGGTTATACTCCTTGTCACGCGTGATGCCGGTAACCGAAAAACGCTTTACATAAACAGCCCCCAAACGCCCGTCCTGGTATGCCAGATTATATACCGTGCGGTCATCGTTTTTCTTGAACACGTCGATGTGGATAATGTTCTTCCCTACAAAAACCTTGTCAGCAACCTTTGTAACGATAAATGTACCGTCCTGCCTGAAAACAATTATATCGTCGATATCAGAGCAGTCGCAAACGTATTCATCCTTTTTTAACGATGTGCCGGCAAAACCTTCTTCGCGGCTGACATACAATTTCTGAGTGGCAGCAGCTACCGCGGCGGCTTCAATGGCTTCAAAACTCCTGATTTCAGTCTTTCGCTGACGGTTTGCACCATACTTGCGCTTGATTTCCAGGTAATAATCAATGGCATATTCAATGAGGTGTGCCAGGTGATGCTTTACCTTAGCCATTTCATCATTGAGCGATTTGAGCGTATCATCCGCCTTCTTCAGGTCGAACCGGGTAATGCTGCTCATGGGTTTCTCTATCAGGCGCTTATAGTCTTCTTCCTCAATAGGCCGGTAAAACTCCGGGTAAAACGGCTCGAACATTGTATCGAGCTCTTTAAAAACGATATCAGCAGATGCAGCATTCTCGTATTTCGGATTCTTATACATTCCTTCCCTGATGAAAATCTTGAGCAATGTGTTGAAAAACACTTTCTCCATGAGTTCATCCAGGTGTATCTGGAGCTCTGCTTTTAACAGATTAACGGTTTGCTGGGTCGAAATCCTGAGTATTTCACTCACACCGCAGAAATGCGGCTTACTGTTCATAATAACGCATGCATTCGGCGACTCGCTGCGTTCGCAGTCGCTGAAGGCATACAGTGCGTCAATCGTTTGATCAGGCGACACACCAGGCTGCAGATGTATCAGTATTTCAACATTTTGCGCCGTATTATCATCTATTTTCCTGATCTTGATCTTTCCCTTTTCATTGGCTGCTATGATTGAATCAATAAGGTCGCCGGTGGTGGTACCCCACGGAATCTCAGTGATAACGAGGGTTTTCTTGTCCAGCTGGTTGATTCTGGCCCTGATTCGCACTTTACCACCACGGAAGCCGTCGTTGTATCTTGAGAAGTCAGCCAGGCCGCCCGTTGGAAAGTCAGGCAGAATGGTGAATTCTTCTCCCTTTAATACGGCAATGGAAGCATCAATCAACTCATTGAAGTTGTGTGGTAAAAGCTTGCTTGCCAGGCCAACAGCAATCCCTTCGACACCTTGCGCAAGCAGGAGCGGGAACTTCACCGGCAAACATACAGGCTCTTTGTTTCGCCCGTCGTATGAGGCTTTCCAGGTTGTTGTTTTCGGATTAAATGCCACATCAAGGGCAAACTTCGACAGCCGCGCCTCAATGTACCTGGGAGCCGCGGCACTGTCGCCGGTAAGTATGTTACCCCAGTTTCCCTGGGTATCGATAAGCAGATCTTTCTGCCCGAGCTGAACAATGGCATCACCAATGGAAGCATCGCCGTGCGGATGATACTTCATGGTGGTACCGATTATATTGGCAACCTTGTTGTACCTGCCGTCTTCCAGTTCATACATTGCATGCAGTATCCTGCGCTGAACCGGTTTCAGTCCGTCAAGCACTTCGGGTACAGCACGTTCCAGGATTACATACGAGGCATAATCGAGAAACCAGCTCTGGTACATACCCGAAAGATGCTTCGTCCGGTAAAGGTCTCCAACCGGCGACTCATCATCAACAGGCAGATCAGCAGGCTCACCTTCCTGGTCACCATTGAGTTCATTTTCTTCTCCGTCGAGTATATCTTCCTTCTCTTCCATCGGGTTTTTAATGAGGATATAAAGTTCCTTAAAGTAATTATTTTAAGGGTCAGATTTTTCTACTTTTTTTCAGTCCGCAACAGAATTGCTTCAGCCAGCAAACAAACCAGCGCCATGACAACAAACCATTTCCATAACGAAATGCCGTGATTAATTTCGTCAAGCAACTGGTTAACAGGCTTGTTAGCAGTCTCAAGAATGTTCATTCCCGGCATCTTAGCCTTATCCACCAAATCTTTCAGCTCGTCTTTGCCAAGGCAGTCAAGATCGCTTTCGTTGCGGTTGTAATTGAATGAAAGTCCGGCCACAGCATTGGTTCCTGCAAAAAGCTGATAGTTGCCCGCTGATTTCACCTGTCCTCTTTCGAAAATATTTATCCCGTTGCCCATCCTGTGAATTTCAGGGATCACCTCGAAGTTGCCGGTTATAGATTTGAGTTTAAGTACCTGCTCGCCAGCCGGGTAGGGCGTATTCAGCCAGATTGCATCATCTTTGCCGATTATTGAGTATAATATTGCCGGAGCGCGGCTGTTGAGGGCTATGTTGTAAAGCGCGGGAACAAACAATGCCTGCCGCTGAAAATTACTGAAAGCATCCTGCAGCGGAACTGCAAACTGGTAAACTTTGCCGCTGCCCGAGGTTGTCACGGTAAGAAAATCGCGTCCGTTGAGCATTTTCATCACCGGGACCGATAAACTCACAGCCTTGGAAGCTATAGGGAAATACTTCGAAACAACCGGCAAATCAGTGTTCTGGGGTTTCTCACCGGGCTGTTTCTCAAAAACATTGCGGAACACGGGGTCCGCCTCATTGATTGTTGTCACCCTGGTATCGGCTGTGTCAGGCGCCATATAAACCGGGCAACCAATTGAAGAAAGCAGGCTATTGTATATATCGGGTGAAGCATCCGGTGCCGGAAAAATGACAATGGCTCCACCACTGGTGATGTACCGTTTCAGTTCCTCTGCCAGCCCCGACGATACCGAGCTGAGTTCGTTGAGGATGAGAAGGCTGTAATTCTGCAGACTACTGTAGTCCAGTGCCTTTTCATCCACATTTTTCATCAGTATGGTGGAATCCTGGCTGAAAAGTGCATCCAGGTACCGGCTTGTTTGCCGTGCATTGATGGTGAGCACCTTGATGGATGCAGTAACATCGAACGAAAGGTAAAACTTATCATCGTAAGTCACCGGGTAATCAGTCACTTCAACCACCGCCTGCTGAATTCCCGGCTGGTAAATAGTGAAAGGGATACTGACAACACCTTCGCCACCGGCCTCAAGATCAACAGTGGCAATGGCTTTCTGCGTACCGTTTACTGAAAGTTTTACCGGGATCTTTTCCAGTTTGCTTTCCGACTTGTTCAATATCCTGGCGTTGAGCAGCGATGTCTGCCCGGTCTGCTGCAAAGGCAAATCAAACCAGCAGGTATCAACATATACGTTGCCCTGTGTATTTGCTTTAAGCGGCAGGAGAAACCGCTGAATGCCGTCATCGGTGCCACCGGAATAATTGCCAAACACTGATTTCTGGAAATCGGAAATAATGTAAGCCGTTCTTGCACCCTGCCCCGAAGTTTTTAAAATATCATCCTGGCGGCTGACGATCTCTGAGAGGTTTCTTACCGAAGCCGATACTTTGAGTTCATCAAGCATGAGCAGGAATTCTTCTTTGGTGACCAGCCGCTGGTGTTTTCCTTCAAAATCGTTGGTGAGCAATTGAAAACGATCAGATGCCTTATAGGCAGCCACAATTTCTCTTGCCTTACGGCGTGATTCCTCGAAGAGTGAGCCGTTGCTTCCCATAGCCTCCATACTGAACGAATTGTCGACAAATATGCTCACTGTATTGAAGGCAGCAACAGGTTTGCTGTTTTTTGAAACCGGGATGTACGGCTGGGCAAATGCAAATACCAAAGCCGCGATGGCAAGGATGCGCAATGCCAGGATAATGAGGTGCCGCAGTTGTGAGCGCTTCTGGGTCTCCTGCCTGATCTCCTGCAGGAACCTCACATTGGTAAAGTAAACTTTTCGGTACTTCCGGAAATTAAACAGGTGCATAATTACCGGAACCGATATCGCAAGCAGGCCAAAAAGAAAAAGCGGATTTACAAACTGCATTATATACCTTAATGATGCGCAACAACTGGCAAAATTAACGAATTACAGCAAAGCCTTCACCGCTTGTGGATAAGTTTTGAGGCAGGTTAACCCGGCAGATTTATGTCAGTATTATTGAAGAATGACTTTCCTGATCCCTCTCATCTCTGCTTGTTGCCATTTCAGAATGTAAATACCTCTTGGCAAGCCCGAAACATCTATCAGTATATCTGGCCCGCCATGGATTTTTACAACCTCGACACCCTTGGAATCAATGAGTGATAGCTCGGATAAGACTTCTTTTTCAGTGTGAATTTTTATTTTATCGATAGCCGGATTTGGAAATACAAGCACTGCAGATTTGTCAGTCTCAGGATTTGAAGAGGGATGCAGTTGTTCAATAATTTTCTGATAGCGTGTTTCCAGGAAGGGCTTTATGCCATAGGGAGTATGACTGTCGACTGTTTTAGTAAAACCGTCGTAAAAATCCTGAACCGTGTAACCATAGTCCAGTGTGCGGTAAGTGTCCTCAATGGCAGCATCTTCGATGAGCGACCTGAGTGAATCAATATGCGGGAATATGGAATCAGGGAAGGTGTAATTATGAACAATGGTATCGAGGTACATCCTGAACATATCATAATAGGCCGGAACCTGCATCAACTTGGTAATCAATGGCCTGGGCTCTGACGGGTGATACCAGTTCAGGCAGTTGCGTGTTGCCCAGTCGATGCCGAACCAGTCAACTCCAAAAGTATTGTCAGTATCGAAAGTGATGAAAGAGAAATATCCTGACTGTGCGTGATCATAGAGGAAATAATTGTTTTTCAGGAAACTGTAATCGTCCCAGTTCCCTGTTGCGATATCGATGGCAAAAGCTTTCAGCACGCCGGCAACAGCAATCTTTTCTTTTATCTTTCTCGCAAATGAAGTGTCAGCATCCTGGTCAAGCAATGTGATGAGCGAAACAAGGTCAGAATAATCATCAAGGCTTTCATTTGTTTGAAGGTCATAGGCCCGGTCACCGGTTTCAGGGCTGTTGATGATATCCTTGTATGTTTGCTGGTCAGCGCCCAGGTAAACCAGGCTGGCAGGATAAGTACATTTGTATAAATTACCGTCGTTTTCATTATAAACACGGGTTAGCCAGGCTTTGTCATATTCCTCAATATTGGTGTACAATCCGTAATACGAACCATTTATGTAAACCCTGACAAATGATGCCCTGCGTGGCGGCATTCCAGCCCTGTTCCAGATATCGTAAAACAGTTTTTCCCTGATTAACGTCGGGTCATTGTGCTGCCCGTTGAGATTGAGCTTCTTAACACCCATAAACCGTCGGCCGGGAGAAAATTCGTTGAAACTTACCTTGAAGGATTTCTTCTGCGACACCCTTGATGTGTTGCCCCTCAGCCTGAAACCTGCATCGTAAACCGTGTCGCTGCCGCTGCCGTAATCATAAACAAAAGTTGTTTTGTAATAATGATTTGAATATACATCAGCCATGATGGCATGCAGCGAATCAGGTGAAATGGTGATATATACAGAGTTAACCCGGTACTGATCGTACAAGGTATCCTGCGCACCGGCATGGAGAAAGGCGAAGAATAATATTACCGCTGTATTGAATGCTTTGCGCATCTGATAGTGTTGAGTGTGCCAAAGATAAATCAAAGCACTTTAACGAATGCCGGTTGTATAACGCTATAAAATCTGAAATTAACGGGAAATCCTGAGTGTGAACGAAAATGTGGAACCAACACCGGGAGCGCTGCGCACATTAATGGTTTGCTCATGCGCTTCGATGATGTGTTTAACAATGGCAAGTCCCAGCCCGGAACCGCCACCGCTCCGTGAACGGTGCTTATCAACCCGGTAAAAGCGTTCAAAAAGCCTCGGAAGATGTTGATCTTCAATACCTATGCCATTGTCTGACACTTCAACGAGCAGGTTTTCATCCATATCATAAAAACTTACCTTGGTCCTGCCCTTTTCACACCCGTACTTGATCGAATTCTCCAGGAGATTAACCAGCACCTGGCGGATTTTGTCCTTGTCGGCAAGCACAAACCTGGGGATATGGTTTTCAGATCCAAACAAGAGGCTGATTTCTTTTGCTTTTGCCTTGGGTTCAAGAAATTCAAACACATCGCGTGTGAGAGCCACCATGTCGAACTTTGTCATCTCCGGTTTTGCCTCTCCCGATTCAAGCCTGCTTATCACTTCAAGATCGTTGACGATCGTGATCATTCTGTCGGTGTTTTTCTGCACCTTCTGCAGGTAGTCGAGATTTATGTCATGATCTTCAAGTCCGCCATCCAGCAGAGTAAGAGTAAAACCTTGTATGTTAAAAAGCGGCGTTTTCAACTCATGCGACACATTGGCGAGAAACTCCCTGCGATAAGTTTCCTGCTGCTTCAGGTCATCAATTTCCTGGTTACGGGCATTGGCCCAGTCAGTAACTTCAGCCCTGACCGATTCAAGCACATTGCCCCGGGTGACTGTGAAAGGATCCTTTTTTTCCTCCCTGGAGAGTTTGAGATTATGGATGGTTTTATAAATAAGTTTGATCTTCTCGTAAATGAACGTTTGCAAAAAGTACTTAATGACCAGGTATTGAATGAAAAAGAGTAAAACTTCCGGAATGGCAATAAAATACCAGCTTACATGCATTCCGTAAACCGCAGCCGAAATCCAGTACGCCAGTCCCGACATCAGCGAAAGCACCGCCGATAAAACAAGGGCCAATATTCCGGGATTCGACGATTTCATTATTTTACAAATTTATAACCTACTCCTTTAAGTGTACGAATATGATCGCTGCCGGTTTTTTCACGGATTTTCCTGATGTGAACATCGATGGTCCGCTCACCAACCACTACATCATCATCCCAAACCTGGTTCAGAATTTCATCACGCGTATAAACCCTGTCAGGCCTTGAAGCCAGCAGGTTAAGGAGTTCAAATTCCTTGCGGGCAAGTTGTATTTCCCTGCCATCCTTAAAAACCAGGTATTTCTCCTTGTCGATGATAAGGTCGCCGGCCTGGTAAACCTTTGATACCTGCTTTACCACCTTGTGCCGCCTGAGCAGCGAATTCACCTTACTTACAAGCAAAGCAGGCTTTATAGGCTTTGTGATGTAATCGTCGCCGCCGGCATCGAGGCTCAGTATTTGGGTAAAATCTTCGCTGCGCGCGGTAAAAAACACAATGATGGTCTCATCCAAAGCCTTGGTGCGCTTGAGTTCACGGCAGGTTTCCACACCGTCCATTTCAGGCATCATGACATCGAGGAGTATCAGGTGTGGGTTTATTTTTAAGGCAAGGCTGATCGCATCACGGCCGTTAGTAGCGGTATGTACAGTATATCCTTCCTTACGGAGGTTGTAACCGACAAAGTCGAGGATATCTTCCTCATCATCAACCAGCAGAATTACAAAAGAATCATTATCCATCGGGGCCGCATGTTTTTTGATGATTACTTCTTCTTGTTGAGCTTATTATGCTTGATCACAATGGCTTCGATAAGGAAAACGAGTTCCTCGCCGATATTGAGAATATGGTCACCGGCACGTTCCAGCTTTTTAATCACAGTGAACGCATCGAGATAATCGGCCACCTTTTCGGTATCCTGTTTAATGAGGCTTGCAATGGCTTCACCAGCCTCATTATGGTACTTATCAAGCTTTGTGTCGAGCTTGAAAAGACTCATTGCCAATTCTTTATCCTGGTTCTCGAACGCTGTGAGAGAGTCCTGCAACATGGACTGAACCACAAAATACATTTCGGGAATATGCGTGATGCGAACTGATTCTTCGCTCCAGGGTTCTTCATACTTCTCGGCTATCTTGGCAATGGTATTAGCGTAATCGCCAATGCGCTCAAGATTGTAGTTGATCTTCAGCACGGATATCACGAACCGCATATCAACGGCCAGCGGGTTTTTGAGCATCAGGATATTCTCACTGTCCATGTCGATCTTGAGTTCGTATGCGTCAACCCTCTTTTCATTCAAACGGACTTCTTTTGCAAGGCTCTTGTTGGATTCAAGCACTGCAAGCCGCGATTTTTCCATCTGGCCTATCACAAGGCTCCACATCTGGATGACATCAGTTCGCAACTGATCTAAAGCTCTTTCTAATATTTCGCTCATGTTTTACTGTTTTATAAGGGATATATAAATGCATTTCTCAGCCGAAACGACCTGTAATGTAACTCTGGGTTCGCTCATCTGCCGGGTTCAGGAACATTTTCTGCGTTTTATCGTGCTCAATAAGCGAGCCTAAATAAAAGAAACCGGTGTAATCGCTTATTCGTCCCGCCTGCTGAAGGTTGTGCGTAACAATGATGATCGTGTACTGTTGTTTGAGTTCAAAAATGAGGTCTTCAACCTTTGCAGTGGAGATTGGATCAAGCGCTGAAGCGGGTTCGTCCATCAGCAGCAGATGTGGCTCAACAGCCAGCGCCCTGGCAATACAAAGCCGCTGCTGCTGGCCACCTGAAAGCGCCATGGCCGATTTCTTGAGGTTGTCTTTTACTTCTTCCCAAAGAGCGGCCTTTCTGAGTGAGGATTCCACCACCTCGTCTAAGACAGATTTTTTATTTATGCCATTCACCCTCAGCCCATAAGCCACATTCTCAAAAATGGATTTCGGAAATGGGTTTGGCTTCTGAAAAACCATGCCTATTCTCTTGCGGATCTCATCAACCTGCACATCTTTATCATAGATATTTTTCCCGTCAACACTTACCAGGCCTTCAAGCCGGGTGTTTCCGATAAGTTCGTTCATACGGTTAAAAAGTCGCAGGAAGGTAGATTTCCCGCATCCTGACGGCCCGATAAGCGCCGTAACACTGCTCGGCTCAAAAGTCATGCTGATGTCTTTCAACGCCTGAAAATCACCGTAATAGAAGTTTACATTTTTGGCTTCAGCCTGTATCATTTTTGTAGTTTCAAGTTTCTGGTTTAAAGTTTATTGTTTAAGGTGTTGGGGATCAGGGTTAAGAGTTAATGGTTATTGGTTATTGGTTAATGGTTAATGGTTAATGGTTAATGGTTATTGGTTATTGGTTAATGGTTTGTTGATTGGTTAATGGTTATTGGTAAAAATTGGCAGGGCTTATCTTTTCTAATTCTATTCTCTTGATTTTAGAAGCTTTATCCTCTATTTCGACTCTCTAACCTCGATCCTCTATCCTCCATTTTCAATTTTCAATTGTCAATTGTCAATTGTCAATTGTCAATTGCTTACATCTTCACCTTCTTCCCCAGTGCCTTCCTGAGGAAATTTGCCAGCAGGTTCATCAGCAATACGATTACAATCAGCACAAAAGCAGTTCCGTAAGCCATCGGCCTTGATTCCTCCATGTTTGTCCCGCTGGTTGCCAAAACATACAGGTGATAAGGCAAAGCCATTACCTGGTCGTAAATGCTGTGCGGCAGATTGGGCAGGAAATAGGCTGCGACCGTAAAAAGAATAGGCGCCGTTTCTCCTGATACCCTGCCAATTGACAATATCAGCCCTGTAATGATGTTTGGGAAAGCAACCGGCAGCACGACTTTGCGGATTGTCTGAAGTTTTGTTGCTCCCAGCGCCAGGCTTCCTGTACGCAATGAGTCATCGACTGACTTCAATGCTTCTTCGGTTGTACGGATGATCACCGGCAGCGTGAGCAAACCCAGCGTCATCGAACCGGCAATTATTGAATCGCCAAAGCCCAGGTAGTTTACAAAGAGCGCCATCCCGAAAAGCCCGAATACTATCGACGGAACACCCGCCAGGTTGTTGGTCATGAAATCTATGAACCGCCTGAACCAATTGTCGGGAAGATACTCGTTCATGTAAATGGCTGAAAGCACACCTATGGGAAAGGCAAAAATCATGCTGCCCAGAATAAGGCACCCGGTTCCAATAATGGCCGGTAAAATCCCGCCTTTTGTCATTCCTTCTTCAGGCATGCCGGTGATAAATTCCCAGCTAATGACGGATGCTCCTCTCACAATGATAAATCCAAGAATAACAAAGAGAATTCCGACAACCACAAGACTAATGATCGTAAAACCGGAGAAGGCGATATGCTGGCTTAATTGTTTTCTGGTCATGGCTGTATGTTGATTCTGCGTTTCATCCCATGTCTTATTTTCTTTCCTTGTTCCTGATGTAAGCTACCGTAAGGTTAATTATGATGGTGAACAGGAACAATACAATACCAAGCGCAAACAGTGCTTTAAAATGCAACCCTCCGAATGGTGCTTCACCCAGTTCGGCGGCAATGGTTGCCGGAAGTGTCCTGGCCGGTACCAGGAACGAATGGGGCACATTGGAAGCGTTGCCGGTAACCATCAAAACTGCCATGGTTTCACCGATAGCGCGGCCAATGCCCAGGATGATGGCAGCCGAAATACCTGATTTGGCATAAGGAATTGTTACTCTCCTGAGTGTTTGCCAGCGGGTAGCACCCAATGCAAGGCTTGCCTCTTTCAATGACCGGGGTATAGTTCTTAAAGCGTCCTCAGCAATCGTTACAATCGTTGGCAAGGCCATGATTCCCAGAACAATGCTTCCGGCCAGCACGGTTTCACCAACATCAAGTTTAAAGGTCGATTGTACCATGGGAACAATAACAATAAGCCCGAAGAAGCCGTAAACAACCGAAGGAATTCCGGCCAATAACTCAACCAGTGGCTTTACAATATTCCTCAGCCTGATATCAGCCACTTCGGCAAGAAAAAGTGCAGTGGCCAGGCCCAGCGGCAATGCAATAAGCAAGGCGCCGATGGTAACCAGAAATGTGCCGATAATCATCGGCCAGATACCAAAACTAGAAATTGGCTCACTGGTAGGATACCACTGTTTGCCGAAAAGGAAATCCTTAACTGAGATATTTTTAACATGGATGGTATGGCCCTGGAAATCAGCAGGTAAGTTCTTGTCGCTGATGTGCATGAGTGCACCAGGATGAGCGATAATAAATTCGTTAAGCTTCTGAGGCAGAAATTCGAGCGAAGCTCCTAGTTCTTCTTCAGTAAAATAGCTGGTTATGTCGTTGATTGTGAACAGGATAATGCTGTCTTTCTTCCCTCCCACCTGCGACCAGTTGGTAATATCCTGGTTAAAGATAGCCTTAAGCTGGTCGGAACTCAAATCCTGAACCGGGTTTTGCTTGCTTACAGCAATAATAAAGTTATGCTCAAGCGGTGAACGGTTAAATATGCCCAGCCCCTCACGAAAGAGAAAAAGAACGATGAGTATTACCGTAAGGCTTGTAATGGTGCTGCTCGAAAGCAATATCCCTTCAACAAACTTTTCGAGTATCCGGCGGAATCTTTTCATCTTAAAGTTATCACTGAGGTTAATTGCATTGCTTCAAATACTATCTGGAACCAGGTGCTATTAATTTATTTTACAGGCACATAACCTTCTTTTGACACAATCTGTTGCCCTTCAGCTGAAAGTATAAATTTAACAAACGGGCTTACCTTGCTCTCAACCGATTTGAGGTAATAATAATACAGCGGTCGCGTGACCGGATACTTCTTGCTTTTGGCTGTTTCAACGGAAGGTTTCACGAATGTTTTCCCTTTGTCATATGAAACGTCAATTGCTTTGACAGTTTTTTCAAGATAGGCCAAGCCTACATAACCTATTGCACCTTTGGTTTGGCTTATACTCTGAACAATTGCACCTGTGGCCGGCATGAGCAGGGCCGAGGGAGCAAAATTCTTCTTGTTGAGAACATGCTCTTTAAAAAACTCATAAGTGCCTGAACTGGTCTCGCGCGAATAGACCACGATTTTCATATCATCACCGCCTACTTCTTTCCAGTTTTTAACTTTCCCGGTAAAGATTGCTTCAAGTTGTTCACGGGTGAGTTTTGTAACCTTGTTTGCCGGATTTACTACCACCGCCAGGGCATCGTATGCTATGATGGTTTCTATAAAAGACTTTCCTGCATCATTCAGCTTCATCTTTTCATCGAGTTTCAGGCTGCGCGAAGCCTGGGCAATATCCGTTGTGCCGTTCATAAGCGCTGATATGCCCACTCCCGAACCGCCGCCCGTAACCATGATTGACGATCCTGCATTCTTCTTCAAATATATTTCAGCTTCCTTTTGCGTAAGGGGCAATACCGTATCACTGCCTTTGATCTTGAAGTTTACCTTTTGTCCGTAAACTGCTGCCGATATTACAATCAGCACAAACATTAACATCTTTTTCATCATCTTCTTTTTTTTACAAAGTACGCTCGGGAGTATTAGCCTTAGATTAATTCAATATTAAGATATTATTAAGTATATCCGCTAAAAATTTTACATATCGTTTATTACCAATTATTTATATAAATATTAATTTGTAATGAGAGCCATTTCAGCCTTAATTTTCTCTTAATCATAAGTTAATTTTGAATGAAATAACATTTTAAGGACCCTCACAGAAGCCATAAAATCAACCATTTGAAAACAATCATTCGGTCTGATGGCAATCCGGGGCAATTGTTATTAAAAACCGCATCTCTTCTGCCATAAAATCAATACATTCATTTAAAAAAAAGAGGCTGCCAGTTTATGACAGCCTCTCACGTAAAACAGTAGTCTGAAATTTATAGTACTCCAAGATCGAGCATGGCGTTTGCAACTTTCATGAAACCAGCCACATTGGCTCCTTTCACATAGTTTACATAGCCGTCGGGCTGTTTACCGTATTTTACACAATTTTCGTGGATGTTGATCATGATCTGGTGCAATCTCTGGTCAACTTCGGTAGAAGCCCAGCTCAGTTTCATGCTGTTCTGGCTCATTTCGAGGCCCGAAGTAGCAACACCGCCTGCATTCACAGCTTTTCCGGGAGCGAAGAGAATCTTAGCTTCCTGGAACACTTCGATGGCTTCGGGTGTTGAAGGCATGTTAGCACCTTCAGCAACGCAGATAACGCCATTCTTTACCAGGTTCTCAGCATCTTCTTTTCCGAGTTCGTTCTGAGTGGCACAAGGCAGGGCAATATCGCATTTGAGTTCCCACGGACGTTTTCCTTGTACGAACTGTGCATTCGGGAATTCGTAAGTATATGGTTTAACGATATCCTGGTTGGATGTACGGAGTTCAACCATGTAATCAATTTTTTCACCGCTAATGCCATCGGGATCGTAAACGTATCCGTCAGGTCCTGAAATGGCAATTACTTTACCGCCAAGGTGATTGACCTTTTGTGCAGCACCCCAGGCCACGTTGCCGAAGCCCGATATAACAACCATTTTCCCTTTGAAATCAAGGCCTTTGGTTTTAAGCATTTCCTGGGCAAAATATACGGCACCGAAACCGGTAGCTTCGGGACGGACAAGGCTGCCACCCCAGTTGATACCTTTTCCGGTAAGGACACCGGTGTGTTCATGGGTAAGTTTCTTGTACATGCCATACAAAAAGCCAATTTCGCGGCCGCCAACACCAATATCACCTGCAGGAACATCCGTTTCGGGACCAATAATTTTCCACAGTTCGAGCATGAACGACTGGCAGAAACGCATGATTTCATTGTTCGATTTACCCTTGGGGTCGAAATCCGAACCACCTTTGGCTCCGCCCATAGGCAGTGAAGTGAGGCTGTTCTTGAAAATTTGTTCGAATCCCAGGAACTTCAGGATCGAAAGATTTACACTCGGGTGGAAACGAAGTCCGCCTTTGTAAGGGCCTATCGCATTGTTGAACTGAATCCTGTAGCCCAGGTTGACGTTCACTTTGCCATTATCATCGACCCAGGGAACTTTGAAGGTCAGAATGCGGTCGGGTTCAACCAAACGGTCAATAATACCTGCCGTTTCAAATTGAGGGTTCTCGTTGCAGACGTCTTCAATTGATTCGAGGACTTCACGAACTGCCTGTAAGTACTCAACTTCTCCCGGATGCTTTTTCTCCAGGTTCGACATGATTTTTTCGACTTCCATGATCAGAAATGTTTAAGAATGATTGTGTATATTTTAGAATTCTTTGTTATTGAATTAACAGCACAAAGGTATCTTTTTAAGTAAATCACGTAACAAAAGCTGGTAAATTATTTTGTTTCAAAATAAGCAAACCACTGTCAGTTTTAATCAGCTTTGATGGTTTTCACCACCTTGCCTTTTTCGTAAATAACAGTTTCTGAAATAGTTCCATCAGAGTTATATACAATCTCACTGCCGTGTTTCAGATTGTTTTCATAAGATACGAGACGGCTGACACTTCCATCCGGATTAAATCCTTTCAGCTTTCCTGCACCCTTCACATAAAGCCCCTCACCTACTTTCATCCCTTTTTCACTGAAATATTCCCATTTACCGTCATACAATCCTCTTGCGAAATTCCCCGTAATCTTCACTATACCCGATGGATACCAATAAGTATAAGGCCCGCTGAGCGTGTCGTTCTCATAAGTTTTTTCTTCAAGTTTATTCCCGTTTTCGTCCCAAGCCACCGACAGGCCATTCTTCAGTCCGTCCGCATAATGATCCTCACTTTGTTTGGAACCGTTGGCATACCATCGGGTCATCAAGCCTTCAGGTTTGTCTTTCCTGAAAGTCGCCTCCTGCTGTTTAGCCCCGTTATCAAAAAACCATACAGCATTGCCGTTGAGCTTCTTACCGGAATAGTGCCGCACCGACATCACCTGTCCGTTGGGGTAATAGTCAGTTTGCGTTTGGGTGCATGATGTGGCCAATAACACCATCAATAAAAATGAGATAACACCAGTAACGCCCTGCTTCATCATAATGTTTTTCAGTTTATGGATTCACTCTGTTGGAAATCAAGTTGTTTCAAGGAAAGTTTCATCTCGTCCACAAAGAAATGTTCCCTGCCCTTATTCCAGATGTATGCTTTTATAACAGCATTCGCATCTGTTTTCTCAGGAATTATAACGGTTTGAAGTACCCTGTACCAATTCCCTGCCGAAGCATAGTTGCTGATCACAGCACCTTTCCATATAAGGGGCTCTTTACCGGGAACCTCAAGAGAAAGCACAAGAATGGCTTCTTTTGGCTCACGATCAAACCATACCCATGCTTCAGCCACAGCCTTACACTCGCCTGTGAAACCTTCGGTATTGCCCGGCTCAATGACGAGCCCGGGGCTGTATTCAATGGCTGAATCGACTTTCATTGAGTTTGCTCCGGAGTATGCAAAGCCTTTTGAAAGATTCTCCTGCGGGATTGGCAAGGGATTTTCCTCGAAGGTCATCTGCCGTTCAGCAATAGTTTTCTCCTTTTCTGAATAATTTTCAGGTCTGGTTTTCGAAAAAACATAAAGCTCTGACAATCCACCGTAATCAATATCCAGGAGCCGGTAAGGATATAATGCTTCAATAATATCTTCTGCCTCTGCAGGGGATGGTTTCGTCCAGGCATATAAAAGGTAAGGTGTGCCACAATTACGTACTTTTTGACCCAGCGATTTCAGACTGTCATTAGTAACATTGGTCATCGACAGCAATGCGCTATCATCCTGCTTGTCAAAATAGTATGTAATGTAATATGGGTTATTGGCACTCACGATATTCGTCACATTTTGTTTGCCGTATTTCGCTCCTACGGTTAAGATCTGCTTCGCAACGTCCCGAAATTCACCGAAGTGCTGTTTATGATAATAGTTACCGTAACCTGCCGTGGAATAAACCCCGGCGATAAGAAAAACCGCCAGTATGGCAGAATGAACCGGTTTCAGGCGATCCCCGCCAAAGGAGAAAAGAAAGAACAGTAAAAATACGAATGAAAAAATAAGTACCGGATGCTGCAGAACCGGGTTTACTCTGACGCTGTATATATAACCGATTGCCATTGGCAACAGGAAAAACAGCAAAACAACGAAACGGTACTTGTTGTGAACCAGATGTTTACGGTTAACCCAGGCAAGTGTTGCGGCAACAACCAATGTGACAATCAGTATCCATGCCTGGTGATTGAAAATAAAGAGAATATGTTCGGCTATCCAGGCCGGCGTAGGTTTCCCGAGCCATAGCCCTACTCCTTTGTAGGTGAGATGGTTAAGTGTGATATACAGGTGAGGCAGAAAGAGCAGGCAGGCAGTAGCACCTGCCATGATGTAACCTGCCAGCATCCGGCGTTTGACAAGGAAAAGGCCGGTAAATCCGATAATTGCTGCAAGCAGGAAACTGAAATAGTGGTTATACATACACATCGCCGCCGAAACCGCGTAGCCGGCCAAATCAACTATCCGGATTGCTCTTTTCCTGGTCTCATAATATTGTGAATCAACGACCCTGAACCAAAACCAGGCATTGAGGAGGCAGAAGAACACCCCTGCACCGTAAGGCCTGGCTATCTGGCTGTAAAGCAACGGAAATTCAAGGAATGCAACGGCTGCCGACGAAAAGAGCCCGGCAACCACCCCGAATAATTGCCTGCCGACGAGAAAAGCAAACAAGACTGCCAGTATGCCAAAAATTACAAACGGAAACCTGAGTGATGCTTCTGAAATGCCAAAAAGCTTTATCCAGTACCAAAGCATAACCTGTATTCCGCCCGGGTGCCCATCTACATAAAACCCTTTATCAACGAGTTCGTGAAAACTATTGAACCTCAACCTGTTGATTGCGCTTAACTCATCATTGGAAAAGGAAAACGAGGCGTAATGGTAAAACCGCATGAAAGCTGCAACCACCAGAATAACAGCGAGCCAGAGATAAACCGGGTCGATCTTTGTTATGGATTTTGGCAATTTCATGGTCGAACTGTTTGACAATCTGGTTAAGGCTGATAATCCTTTGCTTCGTCACTTTTTACCGGTCTGCAAAGGTAACAATCGAACACAAATATCATCGGCCATCAGTTCTTCCTCACCATGAGGCAGATAGAAGTAAACCAGCACAGTGTCAGCGCTCGTGCCTGCCGGTAGCATCGACTGATTTTTAATCTGAACCCATTTGCCTTTCTGATTTACACCCCTCAGATATAGCGGGTTATAGCTCACCGACGCGCCTTTCAGCCTGAAATCAGTAACCATGGCCGCATTGCTGTACATATGATCGGAGTATAGCGCAGCCGTAACAAGCACACCATGTGACTGTTGGTCAGCGTTTATAGCAAGAGGCACTTTGATTGTATAACTGAACCTGCTTTTATCGTTAAAAAAGGTAGCATGATCACCTGATGGCGCATCCCCGGTACGGGTAACCTTTGACGATACAGATTCTGCAGAACCTTCAAAATCATTACAGACAACCAATGGATAATCCGTTGTTTTTAAAGATGTTATCTCAGGTTCAGCAACTGTTCTTTTGGGCAAATAGGATACATATTCTACCTCGAAATCATCAATATAGCAGGGTTGCGAACCGGCAGTGTACCAGAAATAAATCCGGACCTTATCAGCCCTTTTAACCGGCATCTCATCGAAGAACTCTCTTAATATCCACGCCTCTCCAAAGCCCTCTCCATTAATTGCTAAGGCTTTGTATTTGATGGTTTCAGTCCCTTTCCGGTAATCGAAAACCAGCACCGGCTTGGCCCCGGCTGACAATTTTAACCTGGCAGCAACGCGGATATAGCCTTCACTGCCATTGAAATAACTTTCCGGATCATCTTCAAATAGAACACTATACGACGCACCTGCCTCAATTTTGCATGATTTATTTCCCGAAAATGCCTCTGCTGATGTCACTTTATCCTTTCCCTTCCAGCGATCGTCCGAAGGGCTCTCCATATCATTTTTCCATGACAGGGAGCCGTTAATTATTTCGGCCGGCTTGCCAAACCAGTCATAAGAAGTTCCTTCTTTCATGGTCAGCAACTCAACCTGCAAGTCATCGGCCCGGATAGTTCCGCCGGTCGAAAGGAATGTTACAAATACACTGTCAGAAACAGAACGGAGATACGGAATATAGCTGACATATTCTGAATATGACCATTTCCCCGGTTGAAGCGCATGGGAAACCGACAGTTCGCTTTGTCCGTAATAAGCGTTGTCGTGCCCGTATTCAATGCTTATTTTAATGCCGGACTCACTGTTATTCTTCAGAAACATTCCCCCAATCTTCAGCAGGACAGGCTTACCGGTTCGTTCGGAGGCCATGCTTCGCGAAAAAACCTGCACAGGGTTAATGGTATCAACCTCCAGGCAATGATTCCCCGAGAACGATCCTTTTATTTCCCTGGCCACTGAGTTGTTGAATATTTCAGTTACCGACTCATAATCAGTTTTAAAACTTTGCTTCATCTCAACCGACTCTCCCGGAATGTAATATGAGCCGGCAGGCTTGAAACTGAAAAAATTGGAGATGTAAGCCCTTGCAGTTACCGGGCCACGCGGATAAACCCAGATTATCTGCTGTAATAGCTGCATGGCATTCAATGCAATAAGCAAGGCAAACCATGCGATTGTCAGAGTAAGCCTTTTACCCGATGCAATGTTGCCCAAGAGGTAAACCAGCAGGATAGCAACAAATGCCAGGAAATCAATCATCACACGCTGGCTGTGCTGCGAAGTATAATTCCAGGCCCACCAGCACGACAATACATAAACCAGCACACTGAGAAATACCGCCAGTGTAATAAAACGGTATTTACTTGATTTATAAAGGTTAACAAAACCAAGAAGCGAGATTGCGGCAACAGGCGTATAAATAAGCCAGCCTTTCTCAAAGCCGAACAGAAACTTTCCAAGCTGAGGGGCAAGAAAGTTAAAATGCTCATTACCATAGGTATAAACCAGTATTCTGCCCGTTTGCTGGTACCAGATGATCATGGGTATTGCTAATACAAGCAGCACAGCAAGAATGGAACTGAGCAGGTTTGCCGGTTTGCCGAAAAGTGAAAATACCAGCTTCCTGAAGTTTGCTAAACTCCCGGCCAGGAAAGGAACGGAAAGAATGATAATGCCGTTTTGTGGTCGTGTGATCACAATGAGTCCGAATACAGCCGCCGAAAAAGCAAATATTCTTCTGTCGGGTCGTTCAGCCAGGTTCAGAACCAGTAAAATGAATGCATTGACCAGGAAGAAATTATAGACATGCACCATTGAACCTTCAACTATCGTGTAGTATATAAGGTTGGTAGCCAGTCCGGTAAGTATAACAATCCAGCCAACGATCGTTTTATTGGAATAATAACGATAAAGAATCTTCTTCAGGAGAACAAGTCCAAGGAAAAGATAAACAAGGGCTGAAAAAGCAATGGCCAGTTGGTATGGCATCGAATATCCGTCAGCAGGAAACCCTGAAATTAAAGCAATTACATGGCCGGCAAGGAAAAACGGAAGCCATAATACGGCAAGGCCCGGAAAATATTTATCAGCAATTCCGTGGTTGAATTTAACCCGGAAGTCTTTGTAAAGGTCACCTCCTCTGGGATAATAAGTACTCTCGTAATTATCTATAAATGAAAAAGAAAGATCATGGTATATAAACAAACCTGGCAGGTAAGCATAGTAACCTTTGCCGTCGCTGTTGATCACCCGGTCCCACGGATCGGAAGGATTCTTGAGCCAGAAAAAACATGCGATATAAATTGCGACAACTATCCAGGGAGCCCTCTTGCCGATCATCTGATTAAACCTACCCATAAAGCCAGTCGATCTCATGATTCTATCTGCTCAATCTTTGTTTCACTGCCTCGAACAGGAGTATTCCTGCTGCCACCGAAACATTCAGGGAACTGATACTTCCAAGGAGCGGAATTTTCACTTTGCGATCAGCCATTTTAAGGTACTCAGGCGACACGCCATCTTCTTCGGAACCCATGATGATTGCAACCGGCTGTGTAAAATCAGCAGTGTAATAGTCGGTGGCCGAATGTTCGGAAGCCGCAATAATTGTCAGCCCTGATTGCTTCAGGTAATTTATCGTATCTTTCAGGTTATCACTGCGATGGACAGGGATTGTATTTAATGCGCCGGCTGAAGTTTTTATTGCATCGGCATTCACCTGTGCTCCCCCGCGCGAAGGCACAACGAGGGCATCCGCGCCGGCGCATTCGGCTGTGCGGGCAATGGCGCCCATATTTCTGACATCCGTCACCCGGTCGAGGATAACGAGTAAAGGAGTTTTACCTTTCTCATAGGCTGCCATCAGGATATTCTCTATAGGCTGATAAGTTACCACGGCGATAAAAGCAACCACACCCTGGTGGTTATTGCGCGTGAGCCGGTCCAGTTTCTCAGCAGGCACCTGCTGCACAACCACACCGGCATCGCGGGCAAGGGCTATCAACTCCCGCAATTGTTCATTTCGTGCATCGCGCTGCAACAGTATCCTGTCAAATTCCTTGCCCGCTTTCAGGGCTTCAACTACCGGACGAAGACCATAAATCAGGTTCGCTGACGAATGGTTCTGATGTGATTTATGCTGATAAAAAGGCATTTTTTGAGATCTTCTTAAATTATTTATTAGCTGTTTTTTAGCTGTTGGCTGTTAGCTTTTTGTCTTTAGCCGAACATTAAACAACAAACTTTAAACATTAAACTTGAAACTCCCTCCCCTACCTTCTCCACTGCTGCACAGCCATGTACCAGAATTCCTTATAGTTAGGCTGCCGTTGCAACACGTAATCATTTTCCGAAAACGGGTTATCAGCCTTGAAAAAATGGAAATGAACCGAGCGGTAGTTCCGGGCTTCACCATAGATCCACTCTTCCTGGCTGCCGTTGCGGTAAACAATGTTGGGAGGGCCAAAAACAATGTAGATCATTCCCCTGTCAGTTTTCCATCCTTCACAGAACGAGGTGAAATACCGGTTGGCTTCTTCCACCCTGCCGTAATACTTCCTGATAAGTTCGACACCCCGCGAAACATTTCCACCTGTAGCAATCCAGAAACTATCGATGGCAGCTTTTGTATCAGCGCTGCTAAGCAACTGATCAAATTCCTTGTTTGATGTGATGTACCTGACGGCTTCCACCATTTGTGCCGGTGTATTCACTGACGGATATCCGTCATAAAACCTGCGAATTGTCAATCCGTCAGTATGAGCCGTATCACTTTGCATTAAGAACAGTCCCCTGTTGTGAAATGCCTGGTTTATGAGAGTGCCGCCATCGCCGGAAATAAAAAAGTTGGTGTCGGCCACGTAATCAAATGGCTGGCGCAGTTCAGTAGCAAAGGGTGGCAGTGCAGGTGGGAATATGTGCCCGTACCCGGAAACGGCAAATACATCCCTTGAAGGGCCAAAATACTGAATATTAACTGGTTCGCTGTTTGTAAGATACCATGTGGCCAAAGGATCACCGTTACTTCCTGTCAAAAGATACCACCCAGCTGTCCGGCTGTTTTTTTTCAGAACGTCTCTGATCAGGGTTGTTTCAATTTTAGTCTGCTTATCCAATACCCTGATTAACAACAGGTAATCCTGGCCTGTTGCAGCCCTGAAACTGAACTCAGTCCTTAATGGCACGGATAAATCCCTGTGAAAAGGAAAATCATAGGTCACAGTTCCGCTGTCAGCAATTGCAGCGTTATTCCACGATTTGTAGAGTATATACTTCAGCCTTAATCCATACCCGGATGTATCTGTTTTCAAGGCACTTACATCAGCTTTGCCCGACTCAATTGCGAGGAATGCCCTGCTAACCGTATCATTGAGATTAACTGTGACACACTGTATATCCATCTGGTTATCATCACTATACAACCATGCAAGGTTTTTCACGGTCATCTCGTTCACTGTTTTGCAGGAACTCATGAACAATACAGTAAGTAAGAAGCCGGCAATAATGAAGCGCATATCCAGGGATCAAAAGGCATCAGCACACCTGATGAGCGTATAAAAGTAGAAAGAAAAAGATTGCGATGAATTCCGGCTGGTCAATCTGCCGGGTAATAACTATTTTACCCGCAGCTTAGTCCCTGGTTTAAGCACTTTGGATTGTTTGATACCATTGATAGTACAAAGCTTTTTCACGGTAGTTCCGTTGCGGTTGGCAATAGAATACAGCGTATCACCTGATTTAATAGTATGATACTTTGATTTTACCGCTTTTGACGGAGCAGCTTTCGATATTGAGGCCAGGTTTCCGGTTGTAAATGATTTTCCTGAAGGTAAGTAGTCACGTGAACGGCCAAATACGCTCTGCGTTATCAGCAGCGTGTCTCTATTCAATGTATATGTATCAAAATCAATAAGTTGCTTTGGGTTAAATGCCTCTCCCATAAACCTGGTCTCAAAATGCAGGTGATTACAGCTGGCACGGCCTGTACTGCCGCCAAGCCCGACAAGTTCTCCTGAGTTCACTTTCTGATTAACCGAAACCGAAATTTTCGAAAGATGTCCGTAAAGTGTTTCCAGGCCATTGAAATGCCTGATAACGACACAATTACCGTAGCCTGAGAAATACCTTGCCATTCGCACAACGCCGGGAAAAGCCGCTACCACTGTATCGTACAGGTTGAGTTTGAGATCAACGCCTGCATGTATGCGCCTGCCCCGGTATCCGAAAGGTGACAAAAACTGACCCTTTACAGGCGGAACAAAACAACCAATTCCCTCAGGTTCAAGGATGAGATGAATTGAATCACCCTTATAGGCAAATTTGTCGGAATAGAGTTTTACGTATTGATTGTTCCAGGTAGGATACCAATCCCTGAGCGGGGTGATATTAACCTCGGGAGGCAACAATGATGATGAAATCAAAGTGCTCGGAGCTTCTATGGAGCTGTCCTCTTCGCCCCCGGCAGGCTCTTCAGAAAGCTGCTGTGCCAACACACTACCCCAGGCAAAAACAAACGCACAAGCCAGGAAGGTTATCCTGATTTTTTTGAATGTGGCGGTCTGGAATAGAATCATTGGCAGCAGGCTTAAAAGGTAATCTGTATTTTGTTCAGCGATTCAAAAGTATTTTTTTCATTTCAAAATTCAAAACGCAGGGCGATATTTTTCACATTTATTAACATTCAATGCAACCTTGATTCAATGCTGATAACCATGAATCAATCATTACAAATGATTGATTACCAACGTTCCGCATTTTTTACAACAGCCATTACTATCCATACCGGTATTTCCCACGTTGTAACCCCTTCGTGTAATCACCAATGAGGAACATACCGGGCAATGCGTATCGGAATGTGATGAATTGATATTGCCAATATACACATAATTCAGGTAAACTGAAGCGATCTCATGCAATTCCTCAAGCAATGAAGCTGGCGTAGGTTCCACATGCATCCTGTGCATCGGGTAATAACGCGACAAATGAAGCACAGTGTCCTTGCCGGTTTCACCCGCTATCCATTTTACCATTTCTTCGAAACGTTTCAGGTTATCATTGAGTCCGGGTATCACAAGGTTGACGAGTTCCATGTGCCTCCCCGACTTTGAAATCATTCTGATCGCATTTTTGACCGGTTCAAGCTTTGACGAAGTTACCTTCTTGTAAAAATCGCCCGTAAAGCCTTTAATATCAACACTAAAAGCATCAATCACTCCAAGAAGCCTCTCCAATGGTTCAGCGTTTATAAAAGCATTCGTAACCATCACATTCTTCATTCCATGGTTTTTGGCCAATAATGCCGTATCAACCATAAATTCATACCAAACCGTGGGTTCGTTATATGTGTATGCAATGCCGATACTCTCAGGATGTGCCGACGACTGTTCCATTACCAGTCCGGGTTCATAGGTATGCAACCCCATCACCGATTTTACTGAAGGCACTTGCGATATTTCACAGTTCTGGCAAAACAGGCACCTCAGGTTACACCCTACCGACCCGATTGAAAATATTTGTGAACCAGGGAAATAGTGGTATAAAGGCTTTTTCTCGATAGGATCGGAGTGAACGGCTGAAAGCTTACCGTAATTATCCGAAACCAGGACACCATTCTCATTTGACCGCACATGACAAATACCTGTTTTCCCTTCACGAATTGTGCAGTAATGAGGGCACAGCGTACACCGGATGGTGTTACCGCCTTTTTTTTCGAACCATTCAGAAGATTTCATCCTCTAAAAGTACAAAAATCAATTGAGATTCCAGTCGATGGGAGTTTTACCGTAACCGGCCAGCAGTTCATTCGTCCTTGAAAAATGCCTGCAACCGTAAAATCCCCTGTACACCGAAAAAGGAGAAGGGTGCGCTGCCTTAAGCACGGCATGGCGGCTTGTG
>Ga0209098_1001025_pt1 | contig 27840 bp, 13 predicted proteins | sample AD_JPNHW1_MetaG_FD_184429 | JGI IMG/M metagenome (GOLD analysis project Ga0209098, IMG submission 184429) | Active sludge microbial communities of municipal wastewater-treating anaerobic digesters from Japan - AD_JPNHW1_MetaG (SPAdes) (version 2) | ecosystem: Engineered > Bioreactor > Anaerobic...
TCATTAATTACATAAAAAGTGCAGGCAACAACACGGGTATATCTTCAGAGTTCGTCAGGGATGTGTGTGAAGATAATGATGGAAATATCTGGATAGGCACCAACAATGGACTGGATAAGTTTACAACTGCAACAGGAACATTCAAGCACTACGGTATTGATGAAAACAACAACATGCAGCTTTCCAATGAGTCTGTATGGTCGCTCATGAAGGATAAGCACGGTACGATTTGGGTTGGAACATATTTTGGAGGTGTAAATTATTTCAACCCTGATATGAATTTTTACACCTACCATAATCTCCAGAAAGGCATTTTCCAGAACAAACCTTTTCCGATAATCAGCACAATTGTAGAAGCGGACAACGAAAATTTGTTTCTGTGTACCGAAGGCAACGGGTTGATTTATTATAACCTGAAAGATAAAACATACCGTAATTTTACCAGTCAGCAGAATAATCCGAATTCGCTAAGCAGCAACAATATTAAAACAGCCTGTTACGATGCGACAAAAAAGGTGCTTTGGCTTGGATTACATCTTGGAGGAATCAACAAACTGGACCTGAATACATTCAAAATAACCCGGCTGAATGAAATTAAACCCGGATTTGCACAATCGGATATCGTCCGAACAATACTACCCTACCAGGACAAGTACTTAATTGCCACCTACAACGGTCTTTACCTTTTCGATAAAAACACGGAACAATTTACACTCTTTTCGGAAAAACTTCACAAAAAGGTCAGCTACTTTGTTGATATAAAACTGGACAAGAAAGACAATCTATGGATAGCCAGCAGAGGTTTATTTCGTTACAATATCAAAACCGGAAAGTTACAAAGCTATATGCCAAAACCGGCTGACAATACGAGTTTAAGCAATCTGAACGTAGTGAAGATCATTATCGATTCGAAGGATCGAGTGTGGATAGCTACAGTCGGAGGCGGCATCAACCTCTATAACGAAAAAACAGATAACTTCACACGATACGACAAAGCGACATCAAACCTGAAAAATGATTATATCAGTAACATTATTGAATCGCCCAATGGAAATATTATTGCCACCACCACACAGGGTTTTTCCATTCTGAACACAAAAAACAACAACATCTACAACTACGGAAGTGAAAACGGATTGCCGTTAAACTCCATTTATAACGGCGGAGTATGTGTTTTGAAAAGCGGTGAAATATATATGGCCGGGATGAACGGCATGGTTTCATTCTATGAGGATAAACTTACATTACCTCAACGATTTTTTAATATCAGGCTGAGTGATTTATGGATAAACAACAAACTTATTGTGCCTGACGACGAAACTTCGATTTTGAAAAAAAACCTCCCCTACACCAACAGCATCAAACTGAACTACAAACAATCAACAGTTACCATAGAGTTCGCATCAAACAATTACATTTCAGCCAATCAGCCGTTGTACAGATATAAATTACAAGGGCTTTCAGGAGATTGGGTAAATCTTCCGTTGGGTTCGAACAAGTTAAATTTCATGAACCTCACACCGGGTAAATACAAGTTGATTTTAGAAGCAGTATCACAGCTCGACGGATCGGTTATAGACAGCACCAATCTGGAAATCAAAATGTCACCTCCTTTTTATCAGTCATGGATAGCTTACCTGCTCTACATCATCGTGATAGTATTTGCGGTTTCAAGATATCTTTCATTCACCCGTTCGAAACTTCTGTTGAAAACATCCCTTGAATATGAGAAAAAAGAAAAACAGCAACTTGAAGAAGTTAATCAATCAAAGCTCAGGTTCTTTACAAATATTTCGCATGAATTCAGAACGCCACTGACATTAATCAGTGGTCAGGTGGATATGCTATTGCAGACTCACAACATCGCTCCGTCAGTTTATAATAAGATACTGAACATCAAGAGAAATACACATAACATGCAAAATCTGATCAACGAATTGCTGGAGTTCAGGAAAAGTGAGCAGGGATTTTTGACCATTAAGGTACACGAACAGAATTTTATTATTTTTCTCAAAGAAATCTACCTTTCATTTCACGACTACGCTAAATACAGAAATATCAAATTTAATTTTAATTGCACGGAAGAGGAAATAATGCTCTGGTTTGATCCGAATCAGATACAAAAGGTATTTTACAACCTCATATCCAACGCATTCAAATACACAAAAGAAAACGGAGCCATAGATATTTCGGTTAAACAGACAGATGAAAATGTAATTGTTGATATTGTTGACAGCGGTATTGGCATCGAAGCCGAAGCCCTGGGAAAAATATTCGACCGTTTTTATCAGGCTGAGAATGGACTTAGCATCAACAATCTATCACAAGGTACGGGAATTGGGTTGGCACTAACAAAGAATATTCTTGAACTGCATGCGGCATCTATTGATGTTCACAGCGAGAAAAATAAAGGAACTGATTTCTCTGTAATACTGAAAAAAGGTTCATCGCACTACACTGATGATCAAAAAACAGACATCGGAAATATTGACATACAACGGGTTGACTACACTGACATTCCCGATGAAGAATTTATGCAGGATATAATCAATAGTCAAGGAAAAGCCGACAAAAACGCGTACTCCATGCTTATAGTCGAAGATAATGCAGAACTGCGTGAGATGCTAGCAAAGATATTTGATCCGATTTATAAAATTTACACGGCAGTTGATGGTGAAGACGGATTAAAAAAAGCCATCGAGTATCAGCCCAACATTATTTTAAGTGACCTGATGATGCCCAACATGTCAGGCAGTGAAATGTGTGCTCGAATTAAAAACAATTTCTCAGTTTGTCATATTCCCGTTGTGCTGCTGACAGCCCAGACAGCCATGGAATATAACATAGAAGGCTTGCGGTTGGGAGCGGATGATTACATTACAAAACCATTCAACGTTAAAGTATTAATTACTCGTTGTAACAATCTGGTGAATGGACGAAAAATACTTCAGGAAAGATTCAGTAAACAAACCGATATTTCACCGGCCATTATAGCCACGAACGAATTGGACAAGGTATTTATTGAAAAAGCATTTTCGGTAATAGAAAAACACCTTGATAACCCCAATTTTGATATAATTCTCTTTTCGGCAGAAATGGCATTGGGCCGGACTAAATTGTTCAGCAAAATAAAAGGCATTACAGGTCAGACACCAAATGACTTCATCCTGAATTACAAAATGAAAAAAGCAGGTGATTTGCTTATTAACCACCCGGAATATAACATTGCCGATATCACCTATACGTTGGGTTTCAACACTCCAAAATATTTTGCCAAATTTTTCAAGGAACAGTTTGGCGTCTCACCTTCCGGCTATCGTAAAAAACACACGGGAGTTGACAGCGAAGATGATAACGAACCGATATAAATCTCAAATAACAACGATCGTAAAAAAACGCTGTATTTTTTAATTAATCTTTCTTCCTGAACTTTTTTATCCCTTTTTGTGTCTTTTTATAGTACTTCATGGACATTATTTTACCGTAATTTTACACAAAAATAAAATTACAGATATGAAACGTATTTATACTCCCCTACTCATCCTTTTGACAGTTCAAACCTATATGTTTCCTTTCAACAGGGATTTACTTGCAAAGAGTGCTACTGTCGACAATCTAACGAAAATTCTGATACCTGACCGTAAATGGGTTCCTTATCCTGCGTACTCAGACCGTGGCGGATGGGATCAGCTTACAGCCGAAAATAAAACCGTGCTGATAAAACGCGGCGAAAAACAACTTGGTTATGAATGGAAAGTAATCAAGGCCACAGACTATCTGGAGTATGAACGAAGCGGTGACAGGAATGTAATGCAAAATCCAAATTCTGCTAACATAAATGCACTTGCAGATCTGGTACTGGCAGAACTCGCTGAAGGAAAAGGGCGCTTTCTGAATCAAATAATTAACGGTGTTTTTTACCAGTGTGAACGTACTTCGTGGGTACTTTCGGCTCATCTTCCACTGCAGCTAACAGGGCGGACACTTCCCGAGCATACCGACGTTGTAATTGATCTGGGTTCCGGTGATTTCGGTTCATTCCTTGCCTGGACATACTATTTTTTGCATACCGAATTTGACAAGGTTAATCCCGTGATTTCAAAAAGACTGCACGATGAACTCTATAATAAAATTATTCTGCCCTACCGAAAAGAAGACCGTTACTGGTGGATGGGTTTCAAACCGCGACAGGATGGATTAGTGAACAACTGGAATCCCTGGATAAACTGCAATGTATTGCAATGCATTGCATTGCTTGAGGACGACCAAACACAATACGCCAAAGATGTATATAAGACAATGCTTTCAGTGGATAAATTCATAAACTATGTAAAAGAAGACGGAGCCTGTGAAGAAGGTCCTTCCTACTGGGCACATGCTGCCGGAAAACTTTATGATTATTTAGAAGTATTGTCGTGGATTACCAATAATAAAATCACGCTGTTCGAAAATAGAATGATAAAAGATATGGGTGAATACATCTCGAAAAGTTATGTGGGAAACGATTGGGTTGTCAACTTCGCAGATGCATCCGCCAGATTTTCATCAGATGCAGGGTTGATCTTCAGGTATGGGAAAGCAATTAACAGTAGTCAAATGCAACAGTTTGCATCTTATCTTGTGCACAAACAAGGTAAGAAAGCCCTTGCTGACGACAGCGATCTGAGCGATATGTTCAGAAAACTGGAATCATTAAAATACTATCAGGAGTTAATGAACGCGCCTTCGATGCTTTCTACTTCGGAAGTGACCGCTTATCCAAAAACACAATTTTATTATCTGAGAAACAAAAACAACCTGTTTGCAGCCATCAAAGGAGGTTATAATGCAGAAAGCCATAATCACAACGATGCCGGAACATTTTCATTGTGGCTGGATGGCATGCCTGTTTTTATCGATGCCGGTGTAGGGACCTATACACGTCAGACTTTCGGAGCCGAACGATATAGTATCTGGACAATGCGCAGCGGTTATCATAATCTGCCGGATATTAACGGGCAGGAACAAAGATTCGGGAAGGACTTCAAAGCCGGTAATATTGTGTTCGATGCCGTTAAAAAATCAGTTTCTCTTGATATAGCAAAAGCATATTCCGATTCAGCTGCAGTTCAGAGTTGGACAAGAAAATATCAACTAAATGATAATGAGCTGGAGATAACTGATAAATATAACCTTAAAGCTGCTATATACCCGAATGAAATTCATTTCCTGGTATGGGGAAAATTAGTGAAATCAGATGGAAAGTTGTTGGTTGATGCCGGCAACAGAAAAATGGAACTACAGTATGACAAAAATCAGTTTACATCCCGCACAGACACTATAGCTTTAAGCGATGTTCGGCTTTCAAAGGTATGGGGTAATGAAATTTACCGTTTCACATTAACTTCGAAGTCAAAAAACAAAACCGGGACATACAAATACATCATCAGAAAAATGAAATAATTTACTTCACCGGCTTTTCAACACCATAATAAATACAGAAAAAAAATGAATAACACACAAAAAATATTTACCGGATTACTGTCAATAACATTTGCAGGAGGTATTTGCGGACAAACCTATAACCGTCCAAACATCGTTTATGTCTTTCCCGATCAGTTTCGCAACAATGCTATGAACTTCTGGAATGAAGATGCATTCAGCAAGCACGTAAATTTTAAAGCAGATCCTGTTCACACTCCTAATCTGGATAAATTTGCCAAAGAGTCTGTCGTATTCTCACGTGCTCAGAGCAATTGCCCTCTGAGCAGCCCTCACCGTGGAATGCTACTCACGGGTATGTATCCCGATGGCAACGGAGTATCATTGAACTGTAACTCAACCCGTCCATGCAGCAATTTAAATCAGGATGCCGTTACAATCAGTGATGTACTATCGCAAAATGGTTATGACTGTGCCTACATAGGCAAATTACACGTTGACTATCCAACCAAAAACAATCCTCAAAATCCCGGAACGTACGTAGAAGATAAAAATCCAGTGTGGGATGCATATACTCCGCCTGAAAGACGGCATGGATTTAATTTTTGGTATTCATACGGAACATTCGATGAACATAAAACACCACATTACTGGGACACAAACGGCGAACGTCATGAAATCCGGGAGTGGTCGCCAAAACACGAAGCAGACAAAGCTATTGATTACTTGCAGAATGTCAGGGATAAAAGCAAACCGTTTTTCCTGATGGTGAGCATGAATCCGCCACATAGTCCTTATGAATCACTAAACGATGTGGAAATTGAAGACTACAATTTGTACAAGGATACACCTCTGAACAATTTATTGGTACGTCCGAATGTAAATCCTGAGTTGAAGAAAAAACAAGCATGCGCTCCATTTTATTTTGCAGCGATAACGGGTGTCGACCGCGAATTTGGCCGGATATTATCCGCTCTGAAAGAGATGGATCTTGACAAAAACACCATTGTTGTTTTTAGTTCCGATCATGGTGAAACTATGGCAAGTCACGTAGAAGACCCTAAAAATTCACCTTATACAGAAGCAATGAACGTTCCGTTTATCGTACGCTATCCTGAAAAACTGAAACCTCAAATTTCCCCTTTGCTGCTGTCAACTCCTGACATTATGCCCACCCTGCTGTCATTGGCAGGACTTAATAAACAAATTCCTGCTTCAGTACAGGGACACGATTTATCAGCATTAATACAAAAATACAACAAATCAAAATCCCCAAAAGCAGTTTTATACATACAAAATGTTGACGGCAAGAAAAATCCTGATGGAAAAGTTTTAAATTATTTTCCCTTCAGCCGTGGCATAAAAACTGAACGATATACCTTGTCTATAACTATCGACAGAAAGAAAAATATTAAGGGAATTAATTTCTTTGATGACAAAAAAGACCCATACCAACTAAACAATTTATCGACAGACACCCATCGGAAAGAATTTCAAAAACTATGTAGGCAGCTCAGTGTTTTATTAAAGGATTCCAACGATCCCTGGTATCGGGAGAAAATATTGAACGAAATTATTCCATACTGATATGCAAACTTTTCCATGCCAATTTTATGTAGATGCGAACTAAAAAAGGTGCTTTTTTGAACTTTTTTGGGCCATTGCCTTTCTGATAACCACATACTTTTGTGGCAGAAATTACAATTAATCCATTCAAATTAAAATTGGACATCATGAAAAAATTTACTATTTTACTACTTATCACCCTATGCAGTATCTCTGCATTTTCTACCCGTTATCTTGTACAACCCGGATCTGCCGGAGCAGCCACATGGCGAACAGCGGGAGCGGGTGAAACTTTAGTTGACTTAACAGCCGAAGGCAAAACATTAAATGCGTGGTTAACTGCAACATTCACTTCTTTCCCTGAAGGAGATCAGATATGGTTAATAAAAGGTATTTATCAGGTGAACGCCATTTTCAATATTCCTGCAAATTTCACTATTTATGGAGGATTTGCGGGAAACGAAACAACAATTGATGAACGTATTAAAGGTAGTAATCCTTGGGATTTTAGCAATGAAACAACACTTGATGGTAATAATGCAACTGCAATCTGGGGTTGTGCCAGTAACAGAACAGCATTAATTGACGGAATCACTTTTACAAAAGGATATATATCAGGGAACAGTGCCGGATTAACGACGCGTTTAGGAGTAGTTGTCAGAAATAGTAAGTTTTTGGAAAACAATGCTACGGGGCAAGGTGGAGCTATACTTATGAATGCAGGAGGTGAAGTTTATGATTCTTATTTCTACAATAATTCAGCAAATTTAGGTGGTGCTGTTCATATCGGAGGAGTAGGAGCGTCAGTTGTTTCAGGTTGTTTATTTGAAAACAACAAAGCCATAACGGGAGCTAACAAACAAGGTGGTGCAATAAGAAGTCAGAGTACTGTAGCCACAATTATCAATAGCAAATTTATAAACAATGATGCAGCTGGTAATGGCAGTGCTATTTACACTCAGGTTGACACAGACAAAGCCAATAAAATTATCAACTGCGTTTTTTACGGCAATAAAACCAAGTCTGCATTATATTTAAGAGGAGCAGCTGTTTATAATTCGACAATAGTAAACAATGAGGGAGGTGGTGTTTATACTGCAACAAAAGACGCACAAATTTACAATAGTGTGTTTTGGGCCAAAAACAAATCAAAAGCAACAGTATCAGGGGTAGATGTGGCCGGAGTTGAATACAAAAACAACGCATCGATTACAATCCCGACATTCCCAAACTGGACTGTAGCTGACAATATCCAATTAGATACATTGATTTCAGAAACGAACTATCCCTATTTTGCAGATCCATTGAATAATGACTGGACTATTACGTATAAATCCCCACTACTTAATGCTGCAAGCAACTCAATTGCTGGTGTTCCCACTACTGATTTTTTAGGTCTTGCCCGTCCGCAGGGAAGTGCTTATGACATTGGCGCTTATGAACTTCCTTATTGCAACATTACAGTTACATTTAACACAGGTGGAACAGTCAATTCTTATACATCAGGAGATATCATCGCTCAACCTAAAGGGATCGCAATGAATTATACGATTACTCCCAATTCAGGTTATAAAATTTCTGCTGTTTCATATAACGGTACAGATGTAACATCACAACTTTCTGAAAATGTATACACCGCTCCGGCACTAACAGGAATTTCGACTCTGAATGTCACATTTGAAACAGATCCGGGTACCCACTTGTCAAATCTGAAAAGTACTTTTAAATGCTTTACGTCAAGTAATCAAATAACAATAGAAGGAATAAATATCGGTGAGAAAGTAATAGTATTCAATGCATTGGGAGCTAAAGTAAAAGAAGTCAATGCAAATGCATCCAATATCTCGCTACATGTATCAAAAGGCATTTACATTGTACGCGCGGCTGATCAGGCAACAAAAGTCATTGTTAAATAATCTATCTATAAAAAATCACACAGTAATCCAGACACAGCCAAAATCTGTGTCTGGATTTATCCTAACTAAAACTATCAAATTTAATTAATATGAAAAAATTATTATTATCATTAGTTGTACTGTTATCCATGACAGCAATGGCAGAACAGAAAAACGGTATTGTGTATGTAAAACCGGGTGGCGCAGGCGATGGTACTTCATGGGCAAATGCTATGGGAGATATTCAAACAGCCATTAACACAGCTCGTGCTGATAAAGCTGCACGTAAGGATGTGTGGGTAGCTGCAGGGGATTATACGATAGGTACAGCAATTGTAATGTCTGACAGTATAAGTCTCTATGGAAGTTTTGCTGGTACAGAAACAGCTGTAGATCAACGTACAAAATTGACAAACGGCAAACCCTGGGAATTTACCAATTCGACGATATTGACTGCAAATAATTGCCGGTTGATTGAAACTGCTTCAAACTTCGATATGGCTACCATAGTGGATGGTTTTATTTTGACGAATGGAAATGGTATTGGAACCACTCTGAGTAAATCGGGAGGAGCAGCTGTGGTAAGAAACAACATGGTCATACAGAACTGCGTAATTCAAAATTCAACAGCATTGGATGGTGCCGGTGGAGGATTGAACATGACAGGAGGAACTGTAAAGAATAGCTGGATTTACAACAACAGACAAACAACAAATGCAAATGGCGGAGGTGGAATATACATTAACACCGCATCCGGAAATGAAACAACGGTTGAAAATTGTAAAATTGAAAAAAACTCCTCTACCATTCGTGGTGGTGGTATCAACGTACAAGGTGTTGGATTCACGTACCTGAAAAATTTATACATTGTAAATAACAAATCAGAAGATTCAGGAACACCAAAAGCAGGCGCTGCGATTTATGCCAACAGTGCAACCAATACAGCTACGAATTGTATAATATCAAACAACAGCGGCTTAACAACATTCTATATAAAAGGAAATGTATTTAACTGCACGATGGTCAACAATATCGGAGGTGCATACTTAGCCGAAGCATCTGCAACTATAGAATTGAGTAACAATATTTTCTGGGGCATGTATACAGATATTACTGAAACAACTGCCACCAGTTTAAGCGGAGCTGCAAATGCAAATGCTACAATAAACAATAATGCCACATATAACCCGATACCAACTGACAAGAATTGGAAAACGTCGGGAAATATTCAATTTTCTTCCAATATAAGCAACGGAGATGTTACAGATCCTGCACCGGGAACAGTTGGTTCCGGACCAAAATTCTATCATGTAACCCGTTTCAGGGGTACAGCTGCAGCTGATGAAGAAATTCTATCATTAGACTCGGCAGACTGGAGAATTAAATACAATTCACCCTGTTTGAATATTGGTAAAACATTAGTTGCAACAAATTTAGATTATTTGGGTGTACAACGTCCGCAAGGTCATCCAACTGCATCAGCACAATATGATATGGGAGCTTACGAATTACCTTACCGTAAAATGCTTATTGGTGAAGGCACGAATACCAACGGAACTGTTTATGATTCAAATGCTACGCAATTACCTGACGGAACAATTCTGGGTTACCCGGAAGGAACTGTTTCGGACTTTTTGTTCGAAGCAAAACCAGGTTATAAACTATTGAAAGCTGCTTACATTACAGGTAGTGATGATTTAACTTCATTCGATGGTCAGGAGGTAGATATTACTGACAAAATAGATGCTGCAGGTATTTGGCATTCACATCCGTTGGTAAAATCATTGAAGCTGTATGCCGTATGGTCGTCAACTTCGGGACTGGAAAATATTGATTATGTTTATAGTGTATTTGCTACCAAAAACAAGATTATATTCTCAAAAATTAACCAGAATGACAAAGTTAGTGTATACACAATAACTGGTAATTTAATCTTCAACAAAAAAGCCGACACACCTCAATTTATAGTTCCAGTAGAAAAAGGTATATATATCGTCCGGATAAATAATCTGGCTAAAAAAGTAGTGGTTGAATAACTGAAAAATAAAAATAAGTTCAACTTTTTAGCGGCTTAATCATTTTTTTGTTAATCAGTAAGGAAGTTACCAGCCATTATTATATTGTAAATAACAAATTAATAAATATTCATGAAAAAACTAAGAATTCACTTACTATTACTTTTCTTGATATTTTCTGTTGGCATTTTTGCCCAGATAAACATTACAGGAACAGTAGTTGACGAAACCGGAGCTACCCTCATTGGCGTAACCGTACGATTGAAAGGCACAACTCAGGGCACCGTTACAGATATTAACGGAAAATTTGGTATCAATGTGAGTAAACCAACTGATGTATTGATATTTTCATCTATCGGTTACGAAACAATTGAGAAAACAGTTGAGAGAAACAAACCAATGTTGGTTACATTGACAGATAACTCAAAACTTCTCAATGAAGTTGTTGTTGTGGGTTATCAGGATATGAAACGTAAAGATATTACAGGTTCTGTTGCCAAAGCAAACGTTGAAGATATGCTGAAAGCTCCTGTACCAACTTTCGACCAGGCATTAGCAGGTCGGGTTGCCGGCGTCAATGTTTCATCATCCGAAGGTTCACCCGGAAATAATATGAACATCGTTATCCGGGGTAAAAACTCCGTAACTCAGGATAACTCTCCGTTGTATGTTATTGACGGTTTTCCGGTAGAAGATCCGAAAGCAGGCGCTTCAATCAATCCAAACGATATAGAATCTATCGATGTGCTGAAAGATGCTTCGGCGACTGCTATCTACGGTGCACGCGGTGCAAATGGCGTTGTAATAATCACGACAAAAAAAGGCAAAACTGGTCAACTAAATATAAATTATGATGGAAGTTATGGTTTACAACGTATTACCCGTACGATTCCCTTAATGAATGCTTATGAATTTGTCAGATTACAATCCGAAGTTTGGAATCCTGCCGAAATGAGCAGTACCGGTTATTACAAAACCATTGACAATAAAACATACACCCTGGCTGATTATGCCAACGTAGAACAATACAACTGGCAGGATTTGATATTTCATGATGCAATGCAACAAAACCACAGTCTGTCGCTGACCGGAGGTGCAGCTGATAACAGATACAATGCATCCTTTTCCTATTACGACCAGGATGGTATTGTGATTGAATCTAATTATAAAAGATTGCAGGGAAAACTTGGCACTGATATCAGAAGGAACAAATTACGGATAAACTTAAGTGTAAATTATTCAAACTCTACACAGACAGGTAATTCACCTTCACAAACAGCATCAAGCGGAATGAATAACCTCTTTTACAGCGTTTGGGGTTATCGTCCGGTGACCCAACCGGGAGTTCCTTTGAACTCACTTATCAATAATGGATTAGATTCCAATGTCGATACTTCCATCGACTACCGGTTTAATCCGTATTTATCGTTGAATAATGAATACCGTAAAAACAATATCGCCTACACTCAATTCAACGGTTTTGCTGAATATGAGTTTATAAAAGGATTGAAACTCAAGGTTTCGGGCGGTTACACCACCGATGTAAGAAAGCTGGAAGTATTCAACAATTCAAACACACGGTACGGATCTCAGCTATCAATCGATAAAGTAAATGCTTCAGTTGGTGCATCCCAAAGTTATACCTGGTTGAACGAGAACATACTAACTTATCAGAAACTAATCAATAAAAAACACTCTATCAATATGTTGGGTGGTTTTACTCTACAGGAAAACGATTTCAAATTCTACACGATGAAAACTACGAACATTCCTAACGAATCATTGGGAATGGCAGGTATGTATCAGGGAACTCCGAATACGAATGATTCAGGGGAAAGCGAATGGAGTCTGATGTCGTTTTTGGGCAGAGTAAATTACAATTATCTTTCCAAGTATTATTTTACAGCCTCATTCAGAGCTGACGGATCATCAAAATTAAGCCCACAAAACCGGTTCAGATATTTTCCATCAACAGCAGTTGCCTGGACATTTACAGAAGAGAAATTCATGAGGGATTTCAAAAAAGCACTGACATCCGGTAAACTTCGGTTAGGCTGGGGCGTAACCGGCAATAACAGAGTTGAAGAATATGCAAGGTTTGCGCGTTTATCACAGGAGTCTGCCGGAAACGGTTCATACAACGATCCCTCTGGTTACACACATGGCGTTTACTCTTTTAACAACTCCATCATCAAAGGAACTATTCCTGTAAGCCTTGCTAACAACAATCTGAAATGGGAAACCACAAGTCAGTGGAATGCAGGTTTGGATTTGGTATTTCTAAACGAAAGAATTTCTACCACAATAGATTATTACAACAAACTCACCTACGATCTTCTGATTAAAGCCACTTTACCAATATCTTCAGGATTTGGCAGCGCAATGAAAAATATCGGAAAAGTACGAAATGAAGGACTCGAGTTCACCCTTAACACGACAAACATCAAGAATAAGAGATTTAGCTGGAATTCAAGCTTTAATATTTCATTCAACAAAAACATACTGCTTGGCCTGAATGAAGGTCAGAGATCCTATATCACTGCAGAAATTGTCGACCGTAACTTTGGTGGAGACAATTATATTGCAAAAGTAGGTTATCCTATCGGTATGATGTATGGATACCTGTATGACGGGACCTACAAACTGGATGAATTTAATGTCGTTGGCGGAAATTACTCGTTAAAACCGGGCATTGCACGTTATACTGCCGAGAATAACACACAACCGGGATATCCAAAATATAAAGATATGAATGACGATGGCATTATCAACAGCGATGATCAAACATTTATAGGTCGTGGCGATCCTATTCACGTTGGTGGATTTACAAACAACTTTTCGTATCATAATTTTGATTTAAGCATATTCTTTCAATGGTCTTATGGTGCTGATATCATCAATGCCAACCGATTGATGTTTGAAACTTCATTTGCTAAACGTAAAGATCTAAATCAGTTTGCAAGCTATGCCGATCGTTGGACTTTTGACAATCCTGACAGTGATATTCCGAGAGTGAACAATTCATCATCCAATCTTCTGTATTCAAGCAGAATTATTGAAGATGGTTCGTACCTCCGTCTGAAAACCTTATCATTGGGATACAATTTTCCAAAAAAACTGATTAAAGAATTAAAAATTAATTCGTTAAGAGTGTATCTCTCTGCTCAGAATTTGTTCACCTGGGATAATTATTCCGGATATGATCCCGAAGTTTCAATCAGAGAAAAAGCTCTGACACCCAACCTGGATTTTTCCGCATACCCAAGAGCTGCTTCTGCAAATTTTGGAGTTAATCTGACACTATAATTAAATACCGAAATTAAGATGAAAACATATATTAAAATATTTATTGCAAGTTTACTCACACTTACTATTTCATCGTGCGAGTTTCTTGACAAACAACCACACGAGCTTACTCCTGAAACATATTTCAACAGTGAATCTGAGTTACAGTCTTTTCTGGCAGGAGTTTACAGCCCACTGGGTCAGGAATATTTCTATGGCAATTATTATCCGGTATATAACGCCGGAGGTGATGATTTAAGCTTTTATCAACGGGCTAATTCCCCTGTAAGCATTATGACAGCTGACGCTAACAGCACAAACCAATATATTTCCGCATACTGGCGACTTCTGTACGACGGGATAAGCAGGGCAAACATCCTGATTGAGAATGTTGATAAGAATGAGACCATTTCGGAGGCAATCAGGAATAGAGTAAAATCTGAAGCCGTTTTTCTTCGCGCATTTTATTATTTCAATTTGATACAGGGATGGGGTGATGTTCCGTTTCGTCTTACTTCAGCACAAAGTGTCGATAATCTGTCGCTTCCACGGACTGACAAACAGATTATTTATGACAGTATTACAAATCAGATTGTAAAATCAATACCGTACTTAAATTCAGCAGCAAATACCAATCCGGGTTATGTCACACAGTCGGCAGCAAAGGGCATTCTGGCACGTATTTACATGTTTCGTGCGGGAGAACATTTCAGAGACAATAAACCGGCAGACAACCATGTTCAAAAGTATTTTCAGGAAGCAAAGAAATGGGCTTTGGAGGTAAAGGAAAGTGGAATTCACGAATTAACCAAAAGTTATAGTCAGGTCTTTACCGATTTATGCCAGGATAAATACAACAGTACCGGAAAGAAAGAAAGTATCTGGGAAGCAGAAGAAGCCGGAAACAGAATTAATTCACCTGATTGGTCCGCCGGTCGTATCGGAAATGTGATTGGATTTGGTAGTACCAACGATTATTCCACAGTAAGTCCTTACCAGAACCAGGGAGGAATGAGCAATCCGGGTTATAGCTATAAATTTGTATATGCCTCGCTGAAACTTTTCAACATGTATGAAAGCGAAAACGACACAGCCCGCTGTGATTGGAATATTACTCCTTACGAATATGTTTACGCAAGTACTGCACCAAAACAAGTAACCGGACGTAATTATTATTTCGGAAAACGACGTGCTGGTTTGGCTACTGTGGAAGGACTTCCTTGTACTGACATGACTCAATCGGCAAGCAATAATAACAAAACACGGTGCTGCGCAAAATATCGGCGCGAATTAGAAACCGTTTTGATAAAAAACAAGAATTACACACCTATAAATTTCCCGATACTTCGATACAGTGATGTATTACTGATGATTGCTGAAGCTGAAAACGAGATTAATAGTGCTCCTACTCAATTGGCTTATGACTGTATCAACGAAGTCAGGCGCAGAGCACACATTGTTGAGTATCAGGTAGGCTCACTGGAACAAACGACTTTTAGAGATGCTGTAAAAAAAGAACGCGCTATGGAACTATGTTTTGAAGGCATTCGACGTTGGGATTTAATCCGCTGGGGTGACTTCTATAAAAACATGCAGTCGATGCGCAGTTCAGTTAACGATCCAGGTTGGGGCTCAGGCTTCAAATACGCAGCCAGTTATTACAATGTAAGTGAAAATTATAATTACTACCCGATTCCAAGTATCGAGCTATCAGTAAACAAAGAAATCACCTCTAATAATCCCGGCTGGTAATTAGCCGGAGTAGAGAAATATTGATTAGATATAACCGATAAATCCATAAAATAAAAGATAATAATGAAAAATAAAATATTAACCATTCTCATTGGTTGCTTCGTATTATGGAGTTGTGAAGATGCACTCAAACAACCTGTAAAATTTAATGTTACAGCATCAACTGACGAAGGAACGATATCAGGTGATGCATTTGTAGTTGATTCCGGAAAAACAATCACTTTTAATTTCACCGGTGATCCCGATTTTATCACATTTTACAGCGGAGAATCAGGTCATGAATATGTAAAAAGAAACCTGGTGGAAACTCCCGCCGAAGAAATCACTTCCACATTGAAGTTTAATGCAAAGCCACAATATGGTATTATTGAAGGTACACTGAAGGTGTACTTATCAACAACATTCGAAGGATTACGCGGATACGATAAACTGACTGATTCTTTGGCTGTGATAAAAAATCAATGGACTGATATATCCGCGTCATGCAATTTACCAACACTAAGTAATGGTACAGTGGATGTAGCACTACCATTGAATGATTATATGGGGAAAAAACTTACCGTTGCTTTCCAATACATTACAAATCAAAATACGAGCACTCAACCAACATGGATAATAACCGGTTTGCAGATAGAAAACACTATGAAATCTTCCGGAGCTGTTTCTGCAATCAAGGCATCAAACATGGGATTTCAGGCTTTGGATATGCTTGCATTAACGGCACCGTACAAAAACACAGGCGGCTCGGGTATTTGGAATCTGTCAAACATTTCAACTGAAATAAGAATACAGTCATCGCCTTCCGGTTCTTCAATCAACGACGATTGGGTAATTTCAAATCCTCTGATAATTAACAGCAGGCTAGCAGACACAGGAGTAGCTATTAAAAAAATGTCGATGGACTTGGATGCTTATAATTACACATTCAATAAAAAAGGTAAATATATTGTCACGTTCCTGGCTAAAAATGCAAACTTTGAATCATCTTACGAGCTAATACGTCAATTTGAAATTACTGTAAATTAGGGCAACCAGCAAGACTGTAATTATGACCATGAAAAGGAATGTAATATTCATATTATTTATCACTCTGACTACTTTTGTTTCAGGACAAAACTATTCGTTTGAAGAACCCGAAACACCAACCGACTGGATTGCATCAGGAGGCGACGTTTTATCTGTTACGACCGAACATTTTAAAGATGGGAATCAGAGTCTTTGTTGGATTACAAATGGGAATAACTCACTCAGGGTAAATTTTGTAAGTTTCCTGACCAATACTTCGAATGGCACCCGTTTACAGTTATACTCACCTGAGGTAACCAACGACACATTAATAATTGAGTATTACAGTGCGCTTAATTTATTGAGAAGAAAAGCTTTCTATTTAATAAACTACAAAGGATGGCGTGATTTTAGCAGAAAATATACGGAATTTTCCACTTCTAACAGTTCGCAGGACATTGTATCAGTAAAGTTTACTCTTAAAAGGACTGATACTAAAGTCAGAAAAATATATTTTGACAAAGTGGATTTCAACACCACAGTTGCGGTTGACAGAGTAGTCGGGAATCAATGGGTATTGGATAAAAATTACTTTTCAGGTAATACTGAACCTGTCACAATCAACAATTTCGACAAAGACATTCCGGTACAAGCGGCATCATCTCAGGAAATAGCCGATTTGAATTTATTGAGGAACAAACTTGTAAGAGTACCTGCTTCTCCAACTTTAACAGTTTTGGTTCAAGCGCGTAGCTATGTTGATGGATTGAATATACAGCGAAATACGGATGGAAGTGTTAAAGGTAAAGTTATTAACAACTTTCCTGAGTATCTAACCATCGACTCAATAACAAATATTGCAGTAAGACTGGAAGTATTAGCTTCGGATTATTTGAAAAATCCAACAAATTCAACAATAACGACCCGTTTTTCAAATTATCTCGACCATATTTTAGATCAGGGAATTGCAGAAGGATGTAGTTTTGCTATTGCCAGCAGTAATTACACACCTTCACGTGATATCCCGGCCAGATTATTAAATGCAATAAATGCCTGTACGCCTGAACAAAAAGTAGAATTATTGAAATTGGTTCGCTGGTTTACTTTTTATGGCAACATGTATTATCCGGAAAGTATTTACAAAACCAGTCTTGTTTCAGATATTATTTATCTTTATCTTCCTCACATCATGGCAAGTGCTATTTTTTACCCTGATGATAATACTGCCGTACGTGAATTGAAAGCATTCAGACGTTTTATTGAACGAAATACAGAATATATTCCTGGAGGAAATGATATACTGAAACCGGATGGAACAGGTTTTCATCACAATACACATTACAATAATTACATGTATTGTTACCAAACATGGGTGGAATACATGAATTATTTAAAGGGTACCCAATACCGCATTTCACCTGAAGCATATAATAGAATAAAAAAAGCTGTTGTTTCTGTGTATCGGATGGCTACCAATGATGTTAATGAGAATCACTTCTTTGCCAATTCTTTAGCAGGCCGCAATCCTTTTGTAAGTGGCCAGAAATTATACTTCAACAAAACATTGTTTCAAAACCTGATAAGTATTGGCGGCGACTGCATGGGTACTGCAATGGATGAGGAACTGGCGGGTAAGTATAATTATTTCTATAAAACGAATTTTTATAACGTTCCCACGTCAAACCAGGAAGGTTTCTATCAGTTCAATTATAGTCCGATTGGTATTTATCGAAAGAATAACTGGGTAGTTACTATGCGCTCACCTACAACGAAATTCTGGGGTGCTGAAATTTACAGCAATGCTAATCGTTTTGGGCGTTATCAAAGTCATGGCACACTCGAAGTGTTGTACGATGGTTCATCGCTGGCTTACAGCGGAGAGCCCACAAACAACACCGGCGGTGGTTGGGACTGGAATATGCCACAAGGCGCTACAGTTGTTCAGTATAACACCTGGCAGGATTTGATGCCCAACAGAAACTTAACCGATCGGTTTGACCAATATACCAAAACGAAAGATTTTGCAGGTGCATTGTCATGGGGCGATTGCGGAATGTTTGCTGCCGATTTTGATCAAATAGATTCCTGGGGAAGTCAACGGTTTACACCGACAAATCTTACTTTCAAAAAGTCTATGTTTGCTTTTGACGGAATGGTAATAAGTTTGGGAAGCAACATCAGTTCAAGCGGAACCTATAATTCGGCCTGGTTTACTTCTACTAATTTGTTTCAGAATATTGTTACAGGCGTAAATGGTAATTTTGTTGTAAACGGAAATAATGTTACAAAACCATATAATACAACATTATCTTCAACAACAGATAACTGGTTTGTAACACCTACGGGAACCGGATATTTTATTCCAAAGGGAAACGATGACATTGTTGTAAAATACGATGCGCAAAGTACCCCGAAAGAAGATGGTTCTGATTATGCTTCACCGGTTACAACACTAAATGCTGCCAAAGCTTATTTAAATCATGGAGTTAAGCCCACATCTAAAAATTACTCATTTGTTGTAGTTCCGGGAACAAACACGACTGCAATGCAAGCAATGACTGCTCAATTGCAAAATAACGGAGGAAGCATCTACAAAATAAATTCGCAGACATCAACACTCCACTCTATCATATATTTGCCTGCACAAATCAATGCTTATGCATTTTTTGATGCTGTGAGCAATATTTCATTCGGCAAAATAAAAAGCTGCAGTTCGTCTTTACTTTTATTGCAGAAAGAGAACATAGTAGATAATAAATTATCCTTTGCGGTATGTAATCCAAATTTAAAGCCTGTTACCGATCCGATTTTTGGTTGGGTAAGTTCTCCTTCATCAATTACAATAACACTTGCCGGGAACTGGCGGGAAGAAACAGCAATCGAAGGAGTAACTTTCTATCCGCCTGTAAATGATGAAACTGTAGTAAGTTTTAATCTGAAAGATGGTGAACCGGTATATTTTTCAGCAGTAAATTATTACACTAAAGTGGAAGATAATAAAGTAAACAATTGGTTTATTTATCAGAAAAACAACGATAATCTGATTATCAGATTCAATGAATTAGATAGTTCTGACAGAAGAATATCTGTATATTCGATCGATGGTAAATTATTAAAATCGCAAATATCAGATGGAAATTCGCAACAAGTAATCATTAACACAGGTGATATTGCTAAAGGAGTTAATATCTGTACTGTTTCAAACATTGAAGTATCAAAAACCTTTAAATGGATCAATTAAAATTATAAGAACAAGATGAAAATAAAACACATTTTAATAGCATCAATACTTACGTTTACAATAGTTGGCTGCAACTCTGCAACTAGTAAAACTAATCAACGTAATCAGTTTTCAGACATCATTTCAACTGCCGAACAGCAGATTGGATTTCAGGTTAAACTCATAGAGGACTCTGCCAGATTTATTAATCCAAGAACTGTAGTTGACGGAGTAGTAAAATATATACCTTCTGATGACTGGACCAGTGGTTTTTTCCCTGGTACCATGTTTTACATGTACGACCTGACTAAAAACAAAAAATGGCTCGATCTTGGAGTGAAATATACCGAAACTTTAGATTCGATCAAGTATCTGAAATGGCATCACGATGTCGGATTCATGATTAACTGTAGTTATGGTAATGCACTTACTTATACCGAAAACGAGAAATACAGGGATGTCATTATTGAGGCTGCCAAATCTTTGGCTACACGTTTCCGTCCAATACCGGGAGTAATACAGTCCTGGAATGAGGATAAAGGCTGGCAGGCTAAACGTGGATGGATGTGTCCGGTAATCATTGACAATATGATGAATTTGGAATTACTGTTCAAGGCTACTCAATTTTCGGGTGATTCTACATATTATAAAATGGCTGTTTCACATGCCGACAATACGCTGGCAAATCATTTCCGTAAAGACTGGAGCTGTTATCACGTAATTGATTACGACAAGATAAAAGGTGGAGTTCGTCACAAACAGACTGCTCAGGGTTATTCTGACGAATCGGCGTGGGCACGTGGTCAGGCATGGGCACTGTATGGATTCACAATGTGTTATAGATATACACACGATCCCAGGTATCTGGAAGCTACAGAAAACATATACAAGTTTATTTTTAACAATAAAAATATGCCAAAGGATTTGGTTCCATACTGGGATTTCGATGCACCAAACATTCCGAACGAGCCACGAGATGCTTCTGCGGCTGCCATAATAGCTTCAGCTTTGTATGAGCTTGTTGGTTATGGTAAAACCGAATACAAAGAAACTGCCGACAAAATTATGTCATCGTTAAGCAGTCCCGTATTCACAGCATTAGTTGGAACGAACGGCAATTTTCTCTTGATGCATTCGGTTGGAAGTATTCCTCACGGACACGAAATAGATGTTCCGCTTAACTATGCAGACTATTATTATCTTGAGGCAGTAATCAGACAAAGAAACATTGAGAAATAAAGTTAATACAGAGAAAATAGCAAATTACTTCTGAATATGAATTTCAGACAATAATTGTCTGAAATTCAAAGTTCTCATTAAAAACAAATGCATTAACAACATGATAAAGAATTACTTACTGCTCTTACTTATTCTCATTCTTCTAGTAAATTCGACATTTGCTGAGAAAACAAACAAAGAATATGATAATCCTGCTATTCTTTCTTTTGAAACAATAGCTCTCAATATTTCGAGGGACGGTAAATCCTCTTTATCAATCAGCAGAGATCATTTTAAACATCTGAAAAAAAGTCTTAAATGGTCGTGGAATGCACCAAATGCTCAATGGGAGATTAAACAAAATGTCGGTTACATTCCGCTGAAAAAGAAAAGCGACGCTTTTGTTTCTACTTTTGTTTTTTGGGTTTATTCTGAGAAACCATTGAAAAACGAAAAACTGAAAGTGGAATTTTTGAAAGAAAATCAGGTCAAATGTTATTTTGATTATAATTTAGATTTTTCAGGCTGGCGGGGAGCCTGGATTGCTTTCAACCGTGATATGCAGGGAACCCCTGTTGAAGGAATGGATGAAGTTCGTTTTACTGCGCCCGATACTCCTGAAGGCACACTTTATTTTGATCATATGATGCTTTCTTCAATGCAGGATGTGCGTCAGCATACAGCTGACTTTCAGGCACCTTTCATCAATAAAAACACAGAAAATCACTGGCTTATATTACTTCGTTCGTGGAATAAAGATTTTGATATTCCTCTGAATTCTTCTTTTTCAATATCCGAAAAAGAAGGTACTGAAATTATTTCAAACCGCTTAAGAAATTTACTATTAGAAGGAAAGAAAATAAAATCGGTTGAAGATTTAAGAAAATCGTTCGATCAATATCAAATTTCACTAAACCAGGATGGATCTGTAAAAGGGCTTCCCGTTTTTTTTGAACGCTACGGTGAAACCTACGAATATCTCGGTGCTGAACGTTACAACAAGATTTTTGATAATCCGATGGGATTAAGTTCAGCAGTAAAAACCTTATTTGATTTAGCTGTCAGTTACAATCTTTCGACTGATGAAAAAGAGAAAAAACAATTTTCAGAAATGTTTATTCTGTTGACGAAACATTTGCTCGATCAGGGATTTCAGGCCGGAAGCGGAATGGGCACATTACACCACTTAGGATATAGCATGAGGGATTATTATCCTGCAATGTTTTTAATGGCAAAACCGTTAAAGGAAAACAAACTGGATAAAACCATACAACAGTCAATGGAGTGGTTTGCAGGTACCGGCGAAGTAAAAACTGACACCAAAGATGTGGAAATGGATATTGATGCATTTAATACGAGTCTTATTGGAAGGCTTACCAGCATTTTGATGATTGACGATGTTGCATCGAAAATACGTTATCTTCATGCTTTTTCCCGGTGGGTCGATCAGGGTTTTAAATACTCAAACGGGACAAGAGGATCCTTCAAAGCCGATGGCTCGATTTTTCATCATCGTCACAATTATCCTGCTTATGCAGTAGGCGGATTAACCGGAGCTGTTCAATCGGTTTATCTGCTTAACAAAACAAATTTCAAGATTTCACAGGAAAGCCACGAAATATTAAAAAAGGCTCTCTTATCTATGCGGATTTATTGTAATCTGCGTACCTGGCCCCTTTCACTGTCAGGTCGTCATCCCGATGGAAAAGGACAGTTAAATCCCGAACATTATGCGTTGCTGGCTTTAGCGGGAAGTCCAGATACAAAACAGGTGGTTGACTCGGAACTTGCAGCAGCTTACCTCAGACTAATTCCAAAGGAAACGATCAGATCAAAAGACTTGAAAAAAGCTGGATTTATTGCTGAAAATTCTCCAAACGGGAACTGGTCTTTTCCATATTCCTGTCTGAATATACATCGAAGAGATAACTGGATGGTTTCAGCAATGGGACACAGTCGTTATTTGTGGTCAACTGAGATATATCGTGGCGAAAACATGTACGGACGATACATAAATCACGGTTCTATACAAATTTTAGCAACCGGAACTCCGGTCTCAAATGAAGGTTCGGGTTTTCGGCAGGAAGGATGGGATTGGAATCACTTTCCCGGAACAACTGCCACGGTTTTACCTTTGAAAGAATTGCGAGCAAAAATAAAAAACCTGGATCAGTTCTCCGGTTTTGAGGAAATGCTGTTATCCGACGAAGCATTCGCCGGTGGTATTTCGCTGGATAACAAACAGGGAGCTTTTGCGATGAAATTGCACGAACACGATAAGTACAATGGTTCTCTACGTGCCCGAAAATCTGTATTCTTTTTTGACAACAGAGCTGTTGCTTTAGGTTCTGATATTCAATCGGCTCTGCCACTGCCAACTCAAACTACCCTTTTTCAGACTTACATAGACCAGATTAACAAATCGTACTATTTGAACGGAAAAAATATTACGGAATTTCCTTATAAGGAAACTGTAAAAAAAGAGAAAACAATTATCTCAGATGGACAAAACAATTATTTCTTTGTAAAAAATGGAGAGGTACAATTTTCCAAATCTGTTCAGCAGTCATTTGATGAGGAAACTGATGCTCCAACCAGCAATGATTTTGCTTTAGCATCAATTAATCACGGTGGTGACCTGAAAAACGGACGATATGAATATTTGATATTGATTCAACCATCTGAAAAAGAGTTGAAATTGTATTTAAAAGCAAAAGAACCTTCATATATTGTCCATCAAAGCGACTCGACGGCTCATATTGTTTTTGATAAACAAACGAAAATGTCCGGTTATGTTTTTTTTGAACCTTCAACCACAGCTAATTTATTAGTAAAAAAGGTCGATACACCTTGTTTGATAATGACTGACGAATCGATAGCAAATAAGTTAACAATTGCTGTTTCTGACCCTGATTTGCGTTTCTACGATGGAAAACCGGACGACAATTACGATAATAACGGGAAACGACTTGAAAGGAGTGTTTATTCACGTAGTTGGAAAGATAATCCTTCGAAAACTTCGGAAATTAATGTAACTTTGAACGGTATTTGGAAAACAGAAAAAAACTATGATTTTATCAAAACAGAAACACTGAATGATACAACGATTTTAATTGTAAATTGCGACAACAACCGGCAAGACAATTCGATAAAACTGAAAAAAACGGACAGCAATTAGCATCAATTACTGGCATCTTTTTGGATAAATCGTTTTTATCTTCTCAAACTTACAAATATATTCTACAACTTATAAACTTATTAAACTATGAATTTATTCGATTTGACAGGGAAAAATGCTTTAATTACAGGAGCTACTTATGGAATTGGTTTTTCTATAGCTACAGCATTGGCTGAAGCAGGAGCAACTATTCTGTTTAATGATGTAAACCAGGACTTAGTAAACAAAGGTATAGCTGCATACAAAGATTTAGGAATCACTGCACACGGATATATTTGCGATGTTACCGATGAAAATGCAGTAAACCAAATGATCGCACAAATTGAAAATGAAATAGGTGTTGTTGACATCCTTGTTAACAATGCAGGCATCATCAAACGCGTTCCAATGCATGAAATGAGTGCTGCTGATTTCCGAAAAGTGATTGATATTGACCTGAATGGTCCATTTATAGTTTCAAAAGCGGTCATTCCTGGTATGATAAAAAAAGGTCGTGGCAAGATCATCAATATCTGCTCTATGATGAGCGAACTCGGACGTGAAACTGTCTCGGCGTATGCAGCAGCAAAAGGAGGATTGAAAATGTTGACAAAAAATATTTGCTCTGAATACGGTGAATATAATATACAGTGTAACGGTATAGGCCCGGGTTATATTGAAACACCACAAACGGCACCATTAAGAGAAAAACAACCTGACGGTTCACGCCATCCTTTTGACGAATTTATAATATCAAAAACACCTGCTGCCCGCTGGGGAAAAACCCAGGATTTGAAAGGACCGGCCATATTCCTAGCTTCTGAAGCCTCTGATTTTGTAAACGGACATATTTTATATGTAGACGGAGGAATTTTAGCTTATATTGGCAAACAACCGCAATAATCATCATCAAAATGAAAAAACTCATCATTGCATGCTCAGCAACCTTGATGCTTATAAGTTGCTCGTCATCAAAGCATCTTAATGTGATAGTGTATAATCAAGCTGATTTTGACAGAAATAAAGAAATCATCGAGATAAACAAATCATCAGTAGTCAACAAACTGGGATTGAAGACTAACGAACGTTTCATTTTACTTGATCATGATTCCAATCAGGTAGATTTTCAGATTGCGAGCAATAGCAATCAGTCAACAGATTCACTGTTGATTTTTCCGGTATCTGTAAAGGCTAATAGCAAAGCTTCATATACAATAAAAAAAGGAATTCCTGCTCCATTTCAATCTAAAGCTTACGGAAGATTTGTGCCTGAGCGTAAAGATGATTATTGCTGGGAAAATGACAGAATAGCTTTTCGGGTATATGGTCCTACTCTGCAGGCTACCGGCGAAATAAGCAGTGGAATAGACGTCTGGACAAAACGAACAGACAAATTGATCATAAATAAATGGTATGCCGATGATTTAACCGGCAAGCAAAGCTATCATACCGACCATGGAGAAGGATTGGATATGTATAAAGTTGGTCCGACATTAGGTGCTGGAGCAACGACTCCTTATGTGAATCAAAAGTTATGGTTCAGTAAAAACTTTATCAGCTACGAAATACTGGATAACGGTCCACTGCGTACGACCGTAAAACTCAACTATGCACCATTCCTGGCGGATAAAACTGAAGTTAATGAAACCCGGTTAATCACTCTTGATGCGAACAGCCAGTTCAACAAAGTAACCGTAATTTATAATTTCAAAGGAAATACATTGTCAGTAGCAACCGGCATTGTCACACGCAACTCTAAAGAGGAAAAAACACTTATTTCGACCGGTAAAAACTACTTTTTGCACGCAGAACCAGCAGATAGCATCAACGGAGACTTATACGAAGCTGTTATCGGCCAAAAAATGTTTACAAACATTCTGGAAAAGGACAATCATATTCTTGGAATTCAACAAGTAAATCCAAACGAAAAGTACACTTACTATCAGGGAGCCGGATGGGATAAATGGGGATTTGATACATTTGACGCTTGGTCAGAATATGTAAAACAATTCTCCAAAAAATTAGAAAATCCTCTGAAAATCACTATAAAATAAACGCAATTCAAAATAAAAGTCATTACTGCAATCTTCAACAAGCTTGCAGAGATACTTTCAAAAAAATCACAATTAATTTCAAAGAATCGGTATTATTAAAAAGGGTGTCTCAATATGAATATGAGACAGCCTTTTTAATAAATCCAATATTTTCTTTATTACCTCTTAAATTTTACATATTGCGGACTTTTTGGCACATACTCTTCATCGTCCCAAAGCGTGCTTGTAATCATCAGATCGGCGCTGTAGCGGTTACAGGCAATTGGAATGTTGTGAATCCGACACTGCCGAAGAAGCATCTGAATATCAGCTTCGTGTGGATTAGCGCTCAGGTCATCAATCAAAAATACGCAAAAGTCGATTTGTTTGTTAACTACCATTGCAGCAATTTCAGCATCACCACCAAGCGGGCCCGAATTTTTACGGGTAATATCAACCTCAACACCTTTTTTTGTCAAAGCGTCCTCAATTAATTTTCCGGTAGTACCTGTACATATCAATTTATGCTTTGACAACATACTTGCATTATAAATTGCCCACTCTACCATATCCGCCTTTCTGGCGTCATGTGCTACTAAAGCTATTGTTAGTTTTTTTTTCATTATTTCTTCCATATCTTTCATTTTTTTATTCTACTGAATTTGATTTTAAAATATTCATTTCATTATCACATTCAATAAGCATTTAATCCCATTAAAATATTTAACTATAACAAATTGGAACAAAAATTGTTCCAAAATTCAGAATACAGCCATAAAACTGCCAAATAAGCAGAAAACGGACTTACCTTCCGATAAGTCCGTTTATTCTTAATTACACCCGATAATGGAACAAATTAAAGAAGATTTAATCTTCCAGTAAAATTTCCATAATCGTGCACGCTGCTTTGGCTACTGAGGTACCCGGACCAAAAATAGCTGCAACACCTGCTTTGTACAGGAAGTCATAGTCCTGAGCCGGGATAACACCACCTGCTATAACGATGATATCTTCGCGTCCATATTTCTTCAATTCTTCCATCACCTGAGGGATCAATGTTTTGTGACCGGCAGCAAGTGAAGATACTCCGAAAACATGAACATCATTTTCGATTGCCTGTTTTGCTGCTTCGGCAGGTGTCTGGAACAAGGGTCCCATATCAACGTCGAAACCGCAGTCGGCGTAACCGGTAGCTACAACTTTTGCACCACGGTCGTGTCCGTCCTGACCCATTTTTGCAATCATAATACGGGGACGACGTCCTTCTTTCCTG
>Ga0209098_1001030_pt1 | contig 27817 bp, 24 predicted proteins | sample AD_JPNHW1_MetaG_FD_184429 | JGI IMG/M metagenome (GOLD analysis project Ga0209098, IMG submission 184429) | Active sludge microbial communities of municipal wastewater-treating anaerobic digesters from Japan - AD_JPNHW1_MetaG (SPAdes) (version 2) | ecosystem: Engineered > Bioreactor > Anaerobic...
TTGCATGGCATGCAAAAGGTCGTCGGTTCGATTCCGACTATCTCCACTAACAGGCGGGAGTAGCTCAGTTGGTAGAGCATCAGCTTCCCAAGCTGAGGGTCGCGGGTTCGAGTCCCGTTTCCCGCTCTAGGACAAGAGGTCATCGATTTTCGATTGACCTCTTTCTTTTTAAGATAGTTTTTGTTTGTCATTTTAATTTGCCTTTTACTTATTGATACACTCTGATGTCTTTTTCCATAAACTATCTTTAATATTTTCATATAAAATAACTTCAATTAGATAAAAGAATAACATTTACAGCTAATTAGAATGCTGAATTATTTTTAACTTGTTCTTTAAATACCAAGAATAACAATACATTATGAAAAAAATCTTTATAGTGTCGTTATTTGCAATGATGTCGTATCTTTTAAAAGCTCAAAATGTACAAATGCATTATGATTTTGGGGAAGATCGACAAATGCTTACCTCAACCCTTGAAATGTTTAGGCCAGACAGTTTTGGAAGTACTTTCTTTTTCGTTGATTTCGATTATGGTGGGAAAAAAGCTGATGTTACTGGGGTATCTCGTTCATATTGGGAAATCTCAAGGGAGCTGAAACTTTGGGAGCCTCCTTTTGCTTTTCATATAGAATATGATGGGGGTATGTTCAGAACAAAAACGTTAAGTGCCCCAATTAATAGCTCTTTATTATTCGGTGGAAGTTATACAGTTAAAAGCAAGGACTTTTCAAAGACATTATCAATTCAAGTACTTTACAAATACATTGAGGATGCAAATGATGCTTCGTTTCAATTAACTGCTGTATGGGGTTTACACTTTTTTAATAAGAAATTATCCTTTACTGGTTTTGCTGATTTTTGGCGGCAGGATGTAGTTGTTTTTAATGATAATGGGAAACCTTCAAATGCTGATTTTGTTTTCGTATCAGAGCCACAAGTTTGGTACAACTTTCATAAACACTTCTCAGTCGGTGGCGAAGTAGAATTAAGCACAAACTTTAGCGGAAACAAAGGATTTATGGCAAACCCCACGCTTGCCATCAAATGGATATTCTAAAACAAAGGATCCGATCTTTAAAAAGATCGGATCCTCTTATTTTACTCTATGTTGAAATCAGATTTCTGAACCCAACATGAAGTTTCTTTAATGTATTAATTAAAGAACTATTAATGATTTTACTTCTTTACTATCGGCTGTTTTAACAGTTATAAAATAGATACCTTTTTCAGCATTTTCTAAATCAATATCCTGCGTAAATGTTAAAGGTATATTCTTAAATGTTATATCCTTTATTATACTACCCCGTATATTAGAAATGGTCACTGTAATCAAATCACTTTTATAGTTAGCCAAACAAAGTTTGAATCGCCCGTTATTTGGATTAGGATATACATAAAAAGAGGTTATGTTATCAACTACATTTATTGCAGAGGTATTACCTTCTTGAGTAACAATTATGGTTTGAGTTGGCACTCCAGTACCCTCAACAGCAACATTAGCCGATCTTGTTGCAGATGAAGGGTTTTCAGCAGCAGTAAGGGTTATAGTTTCATTTCCTGAACCGTTTTCGCTACTTGGAATTAACCATGTTTGATCACTACTAACAGTCCAGCTGATATTTGAAGTAATATTAAATGTGTTCGTGCTATTTGTTGCCGCTGCAACAGTAAGGTTATTTGAGGAAACCATTAAATTTTTCAAATTACCTAATGTTGCCACAATACAATTTGAACCACTCTTTCTATTAATAGTTGTACTACCTAGTGTAGAATTTTTGCCTACAAGGCCAACAAAGGTTAAAATGTCATCATCATATACACTTAAAGCATTAAAAACACCTCCATTAGATGGTATTGTTTTCATCCATTGAAGTTCCCCTGCATTTGATAGTTTCATAGCAAAGAAATCGCTTAGTCCTTCAGGAGTATATTCATTGCTTTCAAACTTAATTCTATCACTAAAATGACCCCCAATGTATATGTTTCCATATTTATCTAAGTCCAATAAATCGTAGTAGTTGAATGCATACTTGGTTTCATAAATGGGTTTTGCCCAAACAACATCACCAGAAGTATTGATTTTAGCTATAAAATAGGAGAATTTCTGATTTGGTGTAAATGGATTAGTAAATGTGCTTGTTCCAAATATCGCATTATTTGTACACCAACCCCATATGTAGCTATTTCCTGCCGCGTCGTTTTTAATATCAACTGGGAATCCATCGGGGTATGAAGCTCCAGTAACCCCTCCGTATGTTTTTGCCCATAATGTATTGCCATCAGAGTCAAATTTAATTAATGCGATAGACCCATCTTCATTAGTTTGATTGAGGGTTACAGTCCCTATTGTAGCGCTTCCTGTAGAATTATATAAATATATTTCGGTAGCGAGGTAAATACTATTGTTATCATCGGTTGAAACCAAAGATGTATAGTACGATTCCATTGGAAATGTTTTTGCCCAAAGTTTATTACCATTTGAATCAAACTTCACTAAATAATTGCTTGGAGCATTAACCCCTGATACAATAACGTTTTTATCTTTATCTGTTGCAACATTAATTACACTACCTACATTCTCTCCTAAATTCATTGTCTCAGCCCAAAGAAAATCGCCAGAGGAGTTAAATTTAGCAACATACCCTTCGTATGATGTATTTGAAGTTGTGAGCGTTTCTGTCCCAACAACTAAACTAGTTTTAAAAACGCCAGCAGTAATGATATTATTATCCTTATCTAAAATAAAAGTAGTTCCTGTTCCTGTTGAGTTAATATCCGCAATTTGATTCATCCATAAAAGGTTACCATCCATATCGTGTTTTGAAATAATAGTTAATGACTTATTGGTATTAACTATTGTTCCAAAAAAATCACAATAACCTAATATTCTTGTTACTAAATAAGAATTACCATCTGCATCGTGTCTAATGTTGTTAATCTTAGCTGTTCCAGTTAAACTATTTGTGGATACCTTTTCCCAATTAGCAGTAATATCATTATTAAGTTGTGCTATATAAAAATTACTATAATTACTTGTATTCTCTTGACTATAGGTTGAACCAAGAACAACTTTACCGCTAGGAGTAACAATCGTTTTATCCAAATATGTATTGCTTAACGCATAACCGTTTACTGGACTACCATTTGAGTCAAATTTGAAAAGGAATTGATTTGCTCCTGTTGAGGTATATGAAACTGTACCATAATCAAAAGAGTATGGATTAACACCGTACTGATAAATATTATTTGAATTATCAATAAACACTCTGTAATTCCACAATGCTACTTTATATGGGGCAATTATTCTTGCGCTACCTGTAGCCCATGAGAAGTTGAAACTATTATCACACTTCGCAATGTAAACATAGGAGCCAGTAGTAGTACCATTTACACTTAGTGTCCCTAATTCTAGATTCAAAACAAATCCCCCAGTAATAATTAGATTACCACTGTTATCAATGGCAATATCGCTTACAGATGATCCATCGTCAAGTGTTGAGCCTATAAGAACAACTGAATTGGTATAATTTCCATCCAAATCACCTTTTACCAAATACCCTGTATTGGTTCCTCCTTGTGAATCTAAAAGTATTGTTCCAAAGCTTGTTGTTCCACTTTGCAAACATCCACCTAGGTATAAATTTGATCCATAGATTGCAATTGCTTGCAAGGTTCTATTAGCATAGCTTTGCTCCCATTGCTTTGCCCCCGAAGCGTTATATTTTATCAGTTTATTAGTATTGCTAATTAAGTATAAGTTGCCAGATGCATCTATTGCAATTCTACTACTTCCCGAACCGCTAGATAGAAATGATGTTGCCCAAACGCCATTGCCATCAGCGTCGAATTTTGCAACAAAAGAATTGTTTGTTAAATCGGATGTAATTGTTGAACTTCCAATAGTTGAAGTGCCTGAAAATACTCCTGAAACATAAATATTCCCCGACGCATCCGATTTTATTGCACTAGCATAAATTGTTCCATTTGAATTGGCATTAATTTGTTTTATCCAACTTACCTCACCAGCATAGTTGGTTTTTATAAGGATCAAATCTTTCAAACCAACGCATGTTATGTTTGTTCCTTCAAAAGAAATATTGCTAGAAATACTTACTGCAGCATAAATACTATTAGCATCAGCTGTTACAACGTTAACTGACTGTGTACCATAAGTGTTGAATTGTAGTACTCTCGTCCAATCTGGTGCTTGGGCATTACTCTCTTGAAAAACAATAATCCAAATGACCACTGATAGAAAAAAAGCAAATCGTTTCATTTTAAGTTTTAATTAGTTAAAAATTATGGGTTGTTAAAAATCAATTATTTTGTCTCGATAAATCTTACTTTAAAATAATTATTTTTCTCAAACGCTTCAAAGCATAAAAATTATAATAGAAAAACTCTATAAACAATTAGTGGTTTTTTGAGAGCAACAAGGCTTTAATGCCTGCTCCCTTTATATCATTCTATTATAATTAGTTAAATGTTCTAAAAACGAAATCCGATCTTTTGGAGATCGGATTTTATCGCGATTATCTAGAAAAATCCCCCGCTCTTTTTTCGAGAGGATGTTCGTGTTGGCTTACCGATTAATACGCCAAGTAACCCTCTGGTTACTTCTCGAATAACCGTTTTGCCCATACTACTATTTGCAAATGTCATAATTGTACTTCCAATACCACCCGATGATTCTTCCTTTTGTCCAACATCTACCATTTCCCTACGTTCTGGTTCTTCATTTGGCTGAACCGGCTGAGCAACCTTTCCTTTAAGTATTTCATAGGCACTTTCTCTATCAATCTCCTCATTATATTCCTTAGCTATTTTTGAAGAGGCAATTTTCTCGTCCTGTTCTGCTGGGGTTAAAACATCCATACGAGATTGTGGTGCACACATAATTGTATGAACCAACGGACTAGGAATACCTTTTTCGTTTAAAACGGTTACAAGAGCCTCTCCAATTCCCAATTCGGTAATGAGCTGATCGGTATCATAGAATTCGGTAATAGGAAAATTCTCAGCAACAAGTTTAATATCTTTTCTATCCTTTGCTGTGAATGCACGAAGTGCATGTTGAATTTTTGATCCTAGCTGACTTAAAATAATATCAGGGATATCAGTTGGGGCTTGAGTACAGAAATAAATTCCCACACCTTTACTTCTAATCAACTTAATAATTGTTTCGATTTGCTGAAGCAAAGCACTCGAAGCTTCCTTAAAAATTAAATGGGCCTCATCAATGAATATAACTAGTTTAGGTTCTTTTTTATCACCAATTTCTGGAAACTTACTATAGATTTCAGCAAGTAGGCATAGCATAAAGGTTGAAAAAAGTTTTGGCCTATCCTGAATATCCGTTAATCGAAGTATGTTGATATATGCTTTGCCATAGCTATCCTTTTGAAGTAAATCTTCAACCTCGAATGATTTTTCTCCAAAAAATTTATCGCCACCCTGCAGTTCAAGTTCCAAAAGTTTCCGCATAATTACACTAGCCGATGCAGATGGTACTGCTCCATAATTTTGTTCAACCTCTTTTTTCCCTGCTCCTTCTGTAACATGCTGAAGTGCAGCTCTAAAATCTTTTATATCAAGTAATGGCAGGTGCTTATCGTCGCAATACTTAAATACAATGGCAACAGCACCTTCCTGGTTCTCGTTTAGCTCAAGTATTTTGGAAAAAAGCACAGGCCCAAATTCTGAAACAGTAGCCCTTAAACGAACACCCTTTTCGTTTGAAATAGTCATTAGTTCTGTAGGGTATTCGCATGGAGTCCAAGATGAACCAATCAACTTCATTCTTTCAACTATCTTTTCATTCTGAGTTCCTGGTTTTGATATTCCGCTGATATCCCCTTTTATATCCATTAAGAGTACATTCACTCCTTGTTCGGATAAAGCCTCAGCCAAACGTTGAATAGTTTTTGTTTTTCCTGTACCTGTTGCACCAGCAATTAAGCCATGCCTGTTGATTGTTGATAGCGGCATGTTTACACTTATTCCAGTCACAGGTTGTTTATCATATACAGCACCACCAAGCATAATATTCTTGCCCGTAAATGAGAATGCTGGCTGGATTTGCTCTTTGAATTTTTCTACTGACATGATGCTTATATTTTTAGTTAAAATTAGTCCTTTTAAAAATTGTAATTAGCATACAAATTTATGTTTTTATTTGGATGTTATTTTAAGTATTGTAAAGAGTAGAACTAATACTCCCTTTTTTATAGATTCAAAAACAGTTACCTTGCATTTATAAGACATATCAATGCAAAGGGGAACTGTTTATAAATCGGGTATTGTAGTGATAATAATGGCGACTCTTTTATCGCCATTATCGTACTTAATTCTTGGGAAAACCGAAAAGGGAAGGGTTATTAATATTTCTTTTGAATACTATGATTTACCAATACTCCCATCTTCATCTCACCCAATAATTGAGTTTGAGTACAAAGGGAAAACCTACGACATTAACGGGGAGGAGGATCAGAAATATTTAGTTGGAGATGAGGTTAAGGTAATTTTCTACCCATGGAATCCGCAAAAAGCTAAGATATTAACCCTTGCAGGCCTTTTTATCGATACTATAATACAATTGCCTATAGGGTTGTTAATTTGGTGGGCTTTTTTTAAAAGTTTTCCTAATCTTTTTATAGTATCCAATGAACCTTTATCCCTTAATAATCTTTTATACAAAAGGGTAAGAAAGCGCGAAAGGAGTATCTCCGACACCCATATACTCATTCGTATCTTTATATACCTGCTAATAGTGCTTATTGCTATTGTTTTACTAAATGCACTTTGGTCAATTTACAGTGAAATGATGAGCAATAAAATTTCTTACCAAGTGGGAACAGGAATAATGGTAATTATCGTTGTACTGCTTGTGACTATAATTCAAAAAATACGAAAGGGGTAATTAATAATAACTTACTTTTTTTCTTCAAAATCGTTATTTATTGAAAAGTACTCTTCGTTCAAATTTGAGGTATAGCAAATCAATCCTAATACTGTAAGTTTAATTAATGTATTCTCAGCATCAATTCGCGACATAAAAGCAATTCTACTATACTGACCAACGGTGATTTTCTGATTACTTTTTAAATAATCGAAAAGTATATTCTCTTTTTCAGAAAGGGTTAAACTTATAGATTTCCGATTCCTATCAGCCTTCCAAATCTTAAGTTGAATAGGAGTTGCAACCATATTTTCATCGCTTACTCTTATAAAAGCGTTGTACTCGCCATTCTTGTCGGGGGCTTTGTGGGGTTTTTTACTACTAGGTTTTACAACAACCTCAAGAATGGTCTTCGCATTAATTACCCATTTTGTAACGTCGAAATGGATTTCGGGTTTGCAAAACATTTGTGCAGCAGCCTCAACCATGTAGTACTCTTCTTCTGAATCAATACCTACAATCGAGCCATTATCCTTTACTCCAATTAGCAATGTTCCTCCATCGGTATTGGCAAAAGCAACAAGCGACCGAGCAATTTTTTTTGAGTCGGTTATAGAGTGCTTGAAATCGAGCTTTTGATGCTCGCCCTGCTTAATAAGATTTATAACATGTTTGCTCACTTCTCACCCTTTGTAGGATCAACAATTCTACCCATAAACAGGATTGTGCCAGTAACTCTATCGCGAATCATGAAAATAAACGGTCTATTTGCCACAAAATACTTGTCGTTTCCAATTGATTTAACTGCAATCACAACGGCTGTTGCAGCAGCAGCTTCGGTGCCTTCTTCGTTAACCTCAATGTATGCTTTATGAAAAACATCTGATATTTTCAAATCATTTTTAGAGGTCATATTTGAAAAGGTAGCATAGTCGGTAAAAGCAAGAGGCATTCCCATTTCTGATAGTAATGGTTTTAATTGGTATCCAGTTGATATTTTAAACTTTGGAATGGAAACATTAATATCTTCGCTAGTCATTCGTTTTAAAATATCTTCGATAGTACTATAGGTAAACTCTTTTGTATAATCTGCCAATGTAATTCCTGCTGAAGGAAGAATAATTACCATTGAAAAATTTCCACCTTTATAAGGCATTTCAATTGCTTGAATTTTGGACCCTTCGTAATAATTGAACCTACTCTTAACCCCCATCATCTTACAGTTGATTTTATTTTGATGGGTAATGTAGAAATTACCGTCGAAGGTTTTCTTTTTATCAAATTTCGTTTTCCAATTCCCTTTAAAATAGATGGCATTAGTAAGAACAAGCCTTGTTAGACTATTTATTGATCCTGAAGGAAGTAATTCTTTAATTTTATCAAAGGTTAGCTTTGAAATATCATTATTAATTTGAATGCGGCTTTCTTCTGCCTTACCAACAAAATCAACCTGATGTATTGTTGCTGAGTAGCTTTTTTGAATTAGCTTATTATAATCCTTTTTAAACTGATACGTTTTCTCAGCCCATAGAGTATTTACTAAACTTAGCTTTATTGAATCGGCATTAGAGCTATACCTCTTAATGATTTTCCCTTGCTTTTGATGATATTTTTTATCGTTGGATTCGAAATGGAAAACCTTCGATATTTGATTTTTTGTTTCATCGCTCGATCCTGCAAAAGTCATGCTCATTGCTGAACTAAGGCTTATTGGAGAAAAAAAGATGTTGCCAGTTTCCCTTTCCGAAACCTTGCTGTAAAAGTCAAAGGCAAATTTGGTATTATCTTTAACCACATCAATATCCTGGCTCTTAACAATGTACGGAAATAGCAATGATAGTAATGCAACAAAACTAATTGTTCTCATCATCTTAAAGTTTGATTAAAGCGAAGGTAGTAAATTTATGATTGATTACTTTTCTTATTCAACTCCTTGGTTGAAAGCAATCCGCATGCAGCCTGTATATCCTGACCCCTAGATGCTCTTACAGTTGTAAATATTCCTTTAGCAGTTAAAGCATTACGAAACTCTATAATTCTTGTATCAGGAGTACCCTTTAATGGAGATCCTTCGACTTGATGAAAGCGAATTAAATTAACTCTACATTTCAAGCCATTTAATAGTTTTCCCATTTCCTTGATATGCCTATCAGTATCGTTAATCCCATCGAACATTATGTACTCAAAGGAAACACGTTGTTGACGACCCAGATCGGCTTTTTTAATTTCTTCAATAACCTTGTGAATTGGATAAACATTTTGAATTGGCATAAGCTGCCGACGTTCGTCATCAAATGGGTTATGCAAACTAATTGCTAGGTGGCAATTACTTTTTTCTAAAAAAGTAAGCATTGCTGGGATAATGCCGATTGATGAAACTGTTATCCGTTTTGGACTCCAACCGTACCCCCAATCCGAAGTAAGGATTTCGAGACTTGAAAGAACATTATCTAGGTTGTCAAAGGGTTCTCCCATGCCCATATACACCAAGTTTGAAACAGTTCGAAATTCAGGGATACTACGAAGTTGATTTAAAATCTCCTTAGTTGATAAATTCCCTTGAAATCCCTGTTTGCCTGTCATGCAGAACAGACAACCCATTTTACATCCGGTCTGAGTTGATACACAAAGAGTTGCCCTATCAGTTTCAGGAATATAAGCTGCTTCAACAAACTTATCATTCCCAATTTTAAATAGATATTTTTTAGTACCATCAGCGGATTGCTGAACCTTTATATGCTCAGAGAGACCGATCTGATACTTTTCTTCAAGTTGCTCCCTCGATTTCTTTGAGAGGTTGGTCATTTGATCGATGCTGGTAACATCCTTTTTGTAAAGCCAGTCAGCAATTTGCTTCGCAGTAAAAGATTGTAATCCCTCTCCCTTAACCACGAATGACAGCTCATTCAGGGTTAACCCGTAAAGTGATTTTTTGGCTTCAACAACTGAATTCATGGCAATAATTAAAAATATATTTCTGAAATGATATTACCGAAAGGCACACCTTTTGAAATTAAAATATCACGCGCATCAACTACCATCTCTGCAACTCCGCAAAGGTAATACTTTTTATTGGGGTTAACCGGAAATTCCTTTAGGTACTTCGTAACCCTACCATCAAAATGCTCCGACGATGCAAAACCAGTACAACATTGTATATAGTTTTTTCCAAGCCGTTCTTTTAGCATATCAGAGTAATAGAAATAATCACAAGCGCGAACACCATGAATAAGAGATACATTGCTTACTTTTCTAGATTTTATTGCTGAAATAAATGGAGCAATACCGGTACCCGTGGCAATAAAAACAGCAGATTCTGAATAATCGGTAAAAGTTCCAAAAGGTTGTGTTACTAATAACTTGTCTCCATTTTTAAGAAGCGAAAGCATTGGTGTAAGTTGTCCGTCGAGCTTCTCGGTATACAATATTTCAACAAATTCATCATCTTCACTGCTTGCAATACTATACAAACGAGGTTCTAAAGCGGTGTTAACCCCCAACCCGACAACCTGTCCAGCGCTAAATTTAAACTTCCTTCTGAACTTAAGAATATATGCCGATGGAGCAATCATTTTGTTCTCCAAAACAATTTCAGTACTATATTTTTGCTGACTCCAAGAAATCATCCTACAATTGATTTAGTGTAAAGTACTAGGAAAACATTTATTATTAATCTTTGTTTTGTCACTTAAACTATAAATCACTTTTATGAGAACTTTTCTTTGTAAATCATGCAATCAAAAATTTGAAGCCGAAGGTATACGGGTTGACTGGAACGATCCAATTTATGGACCATGCAGCAAATACACGGCTTCTTGTCCTTGTAATGGTGAAGAGTGCGAAGAATTTCGTCCATTAAAAAGCAGCAAAGATGAGTACGTAGCAAGCGGTTCTTCATGCGGAAGTGGAAATTGCTGTTGTGGCAGATAACATAACTTAGCTTCAAACTAAAAAGGTTTTAGCGTTGCTACTTTAGTGGTATTAGGCTAACTTCGCTAAAACTTTGTTTTATGAGCCCTTTCTTTGACGGATATGGCAATGTTATTGATGGAATTGTTCATCTAACTCCGAAGGAAGCCTTTTATCTTTGTAGCAAAGGGGCAATTTTACTTGATGTACGACCTGAAGTAATGGCTTCGTACAAATCTTTTGATGTACCCGAATACCTTTACTGCTACCACCAAGAGTTTGAAAGTTACTACCACCATCTACCAAATGATCGACCCATTATAATTGCCGATGCTGTTGGCTTGAGAAGTAAAGAGATTGTTCTATTCCTTATTGAACAAGGCTTCTCAATGGTTGCAAACCTAGCAGGTGGTATAACAGACTGGGAAAAGGATGGTTTACCAATGGTTGTAGATAATAAACAGCGGCTAACAGGTAGTTGTATGTGCCAACTTAGGGCTTGGGGAAAAAGGAACAGTTAAATCAATATAGATTTTACCTGAAAAACTATTCTATTTATTCAGTTTTCCCAGCTATTTGAATTCTATTGTTAAACGTTCACCAGTGAAAACGTATAATTAGTGTAAAAGGTTGTTGAGAATCCTTAAGCCAATTTATTTTTCCTAACTTCACAATACCTAAACCCACACATATGGTATTTTCTAGTTTTTGCAGTTGGATAGGAGATCAATCTCTTCTTTCTATTATTTATTGGATAATTGTTATTCCTGCCTCAGCTATTTTTCTAGTTCAGCTTTTATTATCTTTTCGAAATCCTGATACTAAAAAGAACAACACTATAAGTAATACTGAAAAACAAAATATTGAAATTGGTTTTGAACTTTTTCGCTTTAGAAACATAATTGGCTTTTTTACAGCCCTTGGATGGAGCGGTTTGGCATCAATCGATGCAGGTCTTTCAAACGAATCAACTATTCTTGTTTCGTTTATTTGTGGGATTGCAATGATGTTTGCAATGGCGACTATTTTCTACTTTATGCGAAAACTTTTAGACTCAGTTAGTGAAGGATTCTAAAAAAAATATCCGAACCAGCAATTGATTCGGACATAATCAAGATATATAAAACTTTACCTTCCTAGTTCGGATGCCTTTTTGTTAAGAAGAATATCCTCCTCCGTTTCAGGTTCAATGCTAATTCCATGTTGACGAGGTTTAGTATCATCATCTACATGAACAAAAGTGATGAATCCATCAACAATAACTTCATTTGGTTTGCTAACCCTTGCTACTTTGATGTAGGCAATCAAACTGCTTCTCCCGGTATAAACAATTTTACTTGTATAACAAATGCATTCGCCAGGTTTAACCGGACTACTGAAATGCATTCCATGAATTTTTAAGCAGATAATATTTTTAGGGTTGATCAGCGAAGAAGCCGATACAAAACCCGATTCTACAAACCACTCGGCGCTTCGTCCGGCGTATAATGTTCCATGGTGGTTTAAGTCCTCGCTCTTAACGAGTCGATGAGTTGGGTATTCCTTAATCTTCATAATCAAAAATTAGTTGGACAAAATTAGAGCCAATAACCAACTAAATAAAATTGATTACTATGTTATTAAGCTTAAAAAACTAAAAGATTTTCTTACCCTTTAATGATGGCCTACTAACTAGATATACCCCAACAAAAACCATTACTGTTGCAATAATTTTTGGAGTATCTATTTCATCCTGACCAATGATAACTGCCACAAAAGATGCGATAACTGGCTGGGTATAGTTATAAATACTAACGGTTGTTGCTCTTACCTGCCGAAGCCCCCAGCTCATAAGCAAATATGCTAAAAAGGTTGATCCTAACAGCACAAAAAATATTGAACCCCAAATTGAAGCAGGAATAGCTGACCAACTATTGCTTATCAAGTCTTTAATTCCAAGAGGAGCAACAAAAATTAACCCAACAAAGAAAACACCCCTCATAACGGTTATTGGATCATATTTTTGCATCAATGGTTTTGCAACAACAAGATATCCTGCGTATGCAAATGTGCTTAAGAATATCATTATATTTCCAAGAAAATGTTCGGAGCTAAAACTAATTACTCCTCTATTTAAAATGATTAACAATGCACCACTTGCACCAACGGCCATACCCAAAACCCGCATAAGGGTTATTCGCTCGCCAATTGCCATAGAGGCAATAATCATTACCAGAATTGGATTAATTGTTACAATAATTGATGAATCAATTGGTGAGGTAAAATTTAAACCGTTAAGAAAAATAAATTGATTAAAAGCAACTCCTAAAAACCCAGCGGCTAAAAAGCGGGGATAATCACTACGCTGAATCTTTTCTTTTTTTAGGAATAATGATAAAAGAAAAAAAAGTGTAAAAGCTGTTGCAATTCGCATTAAAGTAAAACCATTAGGTTTTAAAAAGTTAGGCATAACCCCCTTGGCTATTGCATAGTTTATTCCAAAAAAAAGATTTGCTCCTATTATGGAAAGGTGTGCTTTTACTATCTTATCTTTCAGCATTAATTTAAATCATATATTCAAAAAGAGTGGCAAAAGTATTAAAAAACTAAATCCATTTATTGACATTACAACTAGGTTGTAGTTTAATATTTAGATAACTGCTCAGTAACATTTTATTTTTACTTTTGTTAAGCAACAAAAATCCGAATGCATAAGATTGTAGTCGAAATAGGTGAAAACCCTTTAAAAAAAATTAAGATTAGGAACGCTATTTACCCTATTCTAATTGGGCTTGGTGTTGTTGGCTATATCTTCTTTAGTAAATTCAACCCACATGCTTTCGATATAATAACGTTTACTAAATGGTCTGCATTTTGGCTTTTTATTGCGTTCTGTTTTATGGGATTGCGCGATTTTGGCTATATGCTACGGTTAAGAGTTTTGACTGAAAACATGTTCACTTTTAGGCAATCTTTCAGAGTGATAATGCTTTGGGAGTTTTCGTCAGCAATTCTCCCTTCAGCTTTTGGAGGAACAATGGTAGCTCCTATCTACATTAACAAAGAGGGGCTTAATGTGGGAAAAAGTTCTGCCGTTGTAATGATTACCTCATTTCTCGATGAACTATACTTTGTTTTAGTCTTTCCTATTTTACTTTTAATTATTACACCAAACGCTCTATTTGGCTTGGGGATAACAACTGGGAATCCTCAGTTTTCAAAAGACATTTTTTTGTTCTGCATAATTGGCTATTTAATAAAACTTGTTTGGACAATTATGCTCTCTTATGGACTTTTTGTTAATCCACGTGGGCTAAAATGGTTGTTAATGTGGATATTTAAACTCCCAATACTACGGCGATGGAAACATGGGGCAAATAGGGCTGGAACAGATATTATTACCAGTTCAATTGAATTTCGAAAAAAACCATTTGGCTTTTGGTTAAAAGCATTTGGTACGACTTTTATTTCATGGACTTCGAGATACTGCGTTGTTAATGCCATGCTCCTAGCCTTTTTTTCAGTTAATAACCATGTGCTAATTTTTGTACGTCAACTTGCCATGTCAATTATACAACTTATTAGCCCAACCCCAGGAGGCAGTGGGTCATCTGAATACATCTTCACTCGATACCTTGGAGAGTTTTTTCCTGTAGATGCAGCTTTACTACCCACCGTTGTAATTGCTATGGCATTTCTTTGGAGAATTGTAAGCTACTATCCCTATCTACTTATTGGAGCTATAATTTTCCCTCGATGGATTAATTCAAAATTTGTAAAAAAAGAGTTATAATTGCTTCATTATTAAATATCAAACAAAAGAATGGTAGTCTTTTATATTACCGGAACAAGTTCTGGAATTGGTAAGGCACTTGCTGAAGAGGCTCTGAAAATCGAAGATTCAGTAGTTTATGGGTTTTCAAGAACCAATACAATCCAAAACAACAGGTTCAAGCATACAACAGTCGATTTAAGCGACTTAGAAAAAGTAAAGCAACTTTATTTCGAAAAACATGAAGATGCTTTCAAAGTTGTCCTGATAAACAACGCGGGAACAATTGGCGACGTAAAACCATTAAGCCGACTCTCCGATAATACATTGATTGATGTTTTTAATCTAAATACTATTTGCCCTGCAATTCTAAGCAGTAAAATCATTAAGGCTTACGAAGGAATTGACCTATCGCTGGTTATTGTAAATATTAGTTCAGGCGCAGGAAGGCACCCCATTGAATCATGGGCTCCATACTGTGCTTCAAAGGCTGCTATTGACATGTTTTCTCAAGTTGTGCAAGCCGAGAATGGTTATGATTCGAAAAGAATAAAAGTATTTTCAATTGCTCCAGGAATTGTTGACACAAAAATGCAAGAAACTCTAAGAGAGTCGCAACCAGAAGATTTCCCAGATCTGTCAAAATTTATTGAATACAAAAAGAAAGGACAACTTTTAACTACTGACGTAGTTGCTCGAAAAATACTCGATGTTGTTGAAAAACCAGAAATTCATCAGAATGTGCTACTAGATGTAAGACACCTCTAAGTCTATTTTTCCTGATCTTGGATAAACTTAATTAATGATTCGAAAACTAATCGACCATCAGTATTACCCAATTCATCATCAGATGCTCGCTCGGGGTGTGGCATCATTCCAAATACATTCATGTTGCTATTACAAATTCCTGCAATATTCTCAAGTGAACCATTAGGATTAACTGCTTCAGAAATATTGCCATTCTCATCGCTATACCTAAACATGATTTGTCCGTTCATGCGCATCTCAGCTATGGTTTCGCGGTCGGCATAGTAACGACCCTCGCCATGCGCAATTGGAACTTTTAACGCCCTATTTCTTGGAAGATTAATAGTAAGTGGTGAAGTTTTACTATCGGGAATTAGAAATACATTCTTACATGAAAACTTTCGGTGGTTGTTATGAAGTAAGGCACCTGGAAGCAAACCCGCTTCGCAAAGTATTTGAAAACCATTACAAATCCCAAAAACATACCCTCCATTATTAGCAAACTCAATCACCTTTTGCATAATAGGTGAAAAACGAGCCAAAGCACCAGAACGAAGGTAATCTCCGTAAGAAAAACCTCCGGGAAGGATAATCACATCCACACCCTGTAAATCAGTGTCTTTGTGCCATAGTTCAACAACCTCCTGCTCTAAAATATTTTTTAGAACGTAAACAGTATCGCGGTCGCAGTTTGAACCGGGGAAAATAACAACGCCAAACTTCATAGTAAAATTTTCTATTTCCGGTCAAAGATAGATATAAAATTCTTCTCGCCAAAGGGAACTTTTATTGCAGGTTTATATAAGATTCTTAACTTTCGCAAAAACACTTAAAAGCCATGAGAGCACTAAAACTTTTTGGACTTACATTGCTTATCGCATTTATTCTCTTTGGTTTTTTCATACTCTTTTCAACAATAACCTATTTTGATCCTCCACAGAAAATTATTCTTTCCGAAAATAGCGTATCAGATACAATTCCTTGCGACTCAAGCCTTAGCGTTGTTTCGTGGAATATAGGCTATGCTGGACTTGGGGATAATATGGATTTTTTCTATGATAGTGGCAAAAAAGTTAGGGACACCTACGAAAGAACTTTAACCAACCTCGATTCCATATCTCAATTTCTTAAAAGACAATCACAACAAGTTGATTTCTTAGTAGTTCAAGAGGTTGATCTACATTCAAAGCGAACATATTACATTAACGAATTAGATTCCTTCACAAACAAAATAAAATTTAATCATGCTCTTGCTCAAAATTATGTTGTAAAATTTGTACCCATACCACCATCATCTCCTATGGGTCGGGTGAATTCTGGGGTTCTTAGTTTAAGCAAAGCGAAACCTATTAACTCAACTCGGTATGGATACCCAGGCAAATTCGGCTGGCCAAACCGGTTGTTCAACCTCCGTAGATGCATGCTTGTTAATCGCTATTACACCAATAATGGTAAAGAGTTAGTAATGATTAACACCCACATGTCTGCTTTTGATGATGGAAGCCTTAAAAAGCAGGAGATGAATTACCTCGCCAAATTTGTTCAAGATGAGTATGCAAAAGGGAACTATGTTGTGGTTGGCGGCGACTGGAATCAATCACCTCCAAATTTTCCGATTACTACATTCGGGGAAAACTATAAAGTAGATTTTTTTAAACTGACGAATGTGAACGATCAACTTTTACCATTGGATTGGAAGTGGGCTTTTGATCCAAAATCACCTACAAATCGCTATTTAAACGAAAGCTATACTGAAGGTAAAACTTTTAAATCAATAATAGATTTCTTCCTTGTCTCTCCGAATGTGGAAGTATTACAGAATAAAACTTTCAACTTAAATTTCAGAAATTCGGATCACAATCCGGTATTTATGAGTTTTAAACTAAAACCATAGCAACTAGTGTATTTTTAATTGCACTAAATCAAAATTGATTTAGATAAACAAAATAAAACCATTCAAGACCTTTGCAGATTTGCAAAGTATTTCTATTTTTAGCAAGTTAAAGCTTTACTAGACTTATATTTTTTATAGCCTAACAGCTAAGCAATTATTAAACAAATAGTATTGAATCAGGGGATAGATATCCTGATGTAATCTCAGGCTTTTGATATGATTGTAACAGATCAAGATCTTCAATACTTTGTAACGACACTTAAAAACGTAACCAAATACGATTTTACCGAGTATTCGGATAAGTCGTTAAAGCGACGTTTGCAAAAAGTTGTAACCGACTTTAATCTCGATTTAGTTGGTTTACTTACTAACATCAAACAGGATAGCAGTTTTGCCGAAAAAATTGTTAGGGAAATAACCGTAAATACTACCGAACTTTTCCGCGATCCGCCTGTATGGCATTTAATGCGATCGCGAATACTACCTCGGTTCCAAAATAATAAAACCATAAACATTTGGCATGCAGGTTGTTCAACTGGGCAAGAAGTTTACTCAATGATGATCCTGCTTAATGAAATGGGAATGCTCGATAGAGCAAAAATATTTGCAACAGATCTTAACACCGATGTACTAGAGGCCTCTAAAAAAGGAATTTACAAATACCGCTTCAACATTGGTTATCTCGATAATTTCGATAAAGTAATCAAACAAAACCCTTTAAATTTCGAGGAGTATAACGATATACCTTACGAAAAATACTTTGATATTGACAAACTGAAGGATACAATCACAATAAAGAAGTACCTTACTGACAAACCCATTTTCCGCAAACATGATTTGGTTAAAGACGGAAACCTATTTTTTGCAAAATTTGATCTAATCCTTTGTCGGAACGTAATCATTTATTTTAATTATAGCCTTCAGAACAAGGTTTTTGAGCTATTTCATTCAAACCTATACCCCAAAGGATGCCTCTTACTCGGTATGCATGAAACAATCCTAGGTCCTTGGGCCAATAAGTTTGAAAAAATAGGTCAAGTTTACGTTAAAAAGTAGTAGATGAAACCAAACAACCTTTTAAATATGAGGTTTCTACAAAACCTGAACTTGAATAAACGAATTCTACTATTCACTATTCCAATAGTAGTTCTTTTGTATGCTGTATCTGGTTTTGCACTTTACATGCTTTCCATGAAACGTATAGTTTCAGCGGCTCAAACCGAGATGGAGGTTTACCTAACCAAAGTATCTGAAACTATTCAAATGGTTGAAAACCAAACCGAGTCTGGATTTAGCAATGCCGATTATTTACTTCTTAAGCCATTCTTCAATCAAAACGCTTTTTACAAATCTGATTTCCCATTTTTAATCGATAATTCTGGTCAGTACATTCTTCACATTTACAAGGAAGGTCAACGAATACCAGGAACACTTCTTCAACAAATAAAAACATCTCGAAACAAACAAGGAAGTTTTGAGTACGTCGATTATCAAGATGGCAAGAAGCAGGGTATGATATTCTTTTACAAGTATATAGACTCATATAAAGCCTACATCGGAGTTTCGTTATGTAAAAGTGAAGTTTATGAAGGTATTTCTCAAAACCGTTCTGTTCTGATTTTTATTGTAATATTTGCTTCACTAGTATTTTTAATTGCAATCAACTTAATACTAAAGCCCATTATAAGGGTAATTCAAGAATTAACCATTGCTGCAAAAAAACTTTCAAACGGAGAAAATACTCAGAAAATACTGTTTTCAAACAATGATGAAATTGGACAAATTGTAGATTCGGTAAATAGTCTAATCGACAGCCTTAAACAAAAGGCTGATTTTGCCAAAGAAATTGGGAAAAATAACCTCGATGCTAAATTTTCTGCTTTAGGGGAACAGGATTTGCTTGGCAACTCGTTGCTAAACATGCGCGAAAGCTTAAAATCTGCCAACATCGAAGATGCAAAACGTAAACGCGAAGATGAACTAAGAAACTGGGCAACAGCCGGTCTTGCAATGTTTAGTGATATATTACGTCAAAACAACAATAACCTTAATAAACTTTCCGATAACGTTATTCAAAACTTGGTCAACTACCTTGATGCCAATCAAGGCGGTTTATTCCTTTATAATGATGAAGATCCCGAAAATCGACACCTTGAACTAATTTCTGCATTTGCATATAACCGGAAGAAGTTTTTTGAAAAAAGGATTGCTCTTGGTGAAGGACTAGTTGGTACATGTGCTGTTGAAAAACAAACCATATATCTAAAAGAAATCCCAACCGAATATATACGAATTACATCTGGATTAGGAGAAGCTGTTCCTACATCATTACTAATTGTTCCTCTTAAAATTGAGGAATCAATTTTCGGAGCCTTGGAAATTGCCTCCTTTAAGGAGTTTGTAGATCACGAAATTGAATTTGTTGAAAAATTAGGGCAGAGCATTGCTTCAACTCTTTCTTCAGTAAAGAATAGCATCCGCACCAACCAACTTCTTGAGCAGTCACAACAACAACGAGAGGAAATGGCAGCACAAGAGGAAGAAATGCGCCAAAACATGGAGGAAATGCAGGCCACTCAGGAAGAAATGGGGCGCAAATCCCTTGAGATGGAAGGAATGACTGCTGCTATCAATGAAGCTCTACTTTACTGCGAATTGAATGAAGAGGGAACTATTCTCAACCCAAATAACAACATACTAACACTCCTTGGCTACTCAAGACTTGAAACAGAAGGTAAGAATCTGCTCGAGTTCATCCATCCTGACGAAAAGGCTATGTTCCAAAGTGTTTGGAGCGAAGTAATGTCAGGTAGTGTGTATAAGTCAACAATGCATTGGGTAAACAGGAGTGGTAACGAGATGTACATTATTGCTAGTATTAGCCCTGCATTAGATGAGATCGGTTCAATTTATAAGATATATCTGCTTGGGCAAGATGTTACTGAATCAAAAATAATTGAGCTTAGGGCGCATAAGCAGGCCGAAGAAATTGAGCAAAGTTTACTCGAAATAAGGGTAGAGCAAGAGCTAAATGAACAACGGGAGCAGGAAATGAAAGCATTACTTCTAGCACTTGATCATACCTGCCTAGTTACTGAACTTGATCCTGATGGATTAATAACTTATATAAACAACAAGAATACAGAAACCCTTGGTGGTCTAAAAGAGGAAATTGAAGGAAAACTGATTTCAGAACTTGATTTTGTTGCTAAAAACAGGCCAAAAGAGTTTAAAAAATTCTGGGATAATCTATCAAAAGGAATAAAGCAAAACAGGGAATTCTCCTTAAATATTAATGGTAACGAAGTTTGGATTTCTGAGAATTATACTCCAATAATGAATGAGCACAATCAGGTTACTAAAATAATCAATATTGGGTTTGATATCTCTGAAATAAAACTTAAAGAGAAAGAAATGGCATCATTAGTTGCGGAACTAGATATGCTTAAGAAAAAGAAAAAATAACATAAACTGGGCTTTTCATAGTTATGATCAGATACGAAATAGGCATAGTAGAAACCCGAAATGTTATCAAAACCATCCTTGATACCTATGGATACGATTTTAGGGATTATGCTCTAACCTCGTTAAAACGTAGGTTAGAGAATGTAATTATAAATAATGGATTCAAGGATGCCGATGGGCTTATTGCGCGTCTTACTAGTAGCAAGGATTATTTTGAAGTATTTCTAAACGAGATAATACCTGAAACTACCGAAATGTTTCGCGATCCCTCACTTTGGAGAACATTGCGCGATGAGTTACTTCCAGATATTATGAAGAGCTCGTCTAAACCAAAACTTTGGGTTGCAGCTTTTGATTCTGGTGAAGAACTATACTCTTTGGCAATCATCCTAAAGGAAGCAGGTGTTCTCTCTGATGTTCAGCTATACGCATCTACAATATCGGATAAGACTATCGATAAAATTAAGAATGGAAGAATTGATGCAAAAGAACTCGAAGTTAATGATGCAAATTATCTACGGTTAAACGGGAAAAGTAAATTTTCTGAATACTATAAAATCGACAATGGGCAAACCATTTTAGATACAAGTTTGATCCATGGTGTTAATTTTATAAAGCAAAACACATTATACGATAACGCTCCTGGAGGTATTAAGCTTATTCTTTTCCGGAATCAGATGATATATTACAACCAAATACAACAGGATAAGGTATTGAATCAGCTTACCAATAGCGTCGTGCCGGGGGGTTACTTGATTTTGGGCGTTAAAGAAACTTTGGAAAATACGAACACAAGCAATAAATTTACTGTGTTTAACGATTTAGAGAAGATATATAAGAAAAAAACCACATAGAATTGATGTATAAAGCAGTAATTATCGGTGGATCGGCTGGAAGTTTTCAGGTTATTACTCGAATATTGCATTCGCTTCCACCAACTTTCCCATTGCCTGTGTTACTCAGCTTACACAGGTTGAAACACATTCGAAGTGGTTTCGTGGAAGCACTTTCAATTAAAGCAGGGATTCCAATTGTTGAACCTTTTGATAAAGAACAAATTAAACCTGGCAGAGCCTATCTTGCTCCAGCAAACTACCACATGTATATTGAGCTGGGTAATAAAATCGCTTTATCAACCGAAGAACCTGTAAATCACTCAAGGCCAAGCATTGATCTTTCGTTTATGACTGCAGCCCAAGTTTATCGCGATAAACTAATTGGTATTATTCTTTCTGGAGCGAACAGGGATGGGGCCTATGGGCTTAAAAAAATAAAAGATCTTGGAGGTATTGCAATAGTTCAGGATCCAGCGGAGTGTCAAGTAAAAACAATGACTGAGGCTTCTTTGAAACTTACGAAAGTCGATCACGTTCTATCTACACAAGAGATAATTAAGTTTTTACAAAACATAAAAACAACAGCCCCATGAGCCTGTTTCGACCATACTCAAAATACTTACCTGGAGTTCTTCTTTTGCTCTTGTTTGTAATGGTATTGTTGGTGTTCAAATTTTTTCACAACAGTTTATTATCAGCTGGAATAAATAAAACACCAGTATGGGGCGTTATTTTCTTAGTAATAATAGCATTTACAGGAATCATTTTTTATGTGCTAATACTCAATGATCGAAACAGGTCAAAAGCCTATTTAAATGAGATCGATACATTAAGGGTAAGAATTGATGAGAGTAAGGCTAAAAAAGAGGTTAAAATAGAAACTGTACAGAAGGCAAGTTTTGATATTGAAAAGGAAACAAAATCAATTATCCCAACGGAAAATGATGATATTGTAAAATTTGGTGAACAACTATTACAGAATTGTTCTCGCCGATTCCAAGCTGTTCAAGGGCTATTCTACCTTAAAAATTCAGATGGCATTTTTAGCTTTAAATCAGGATATGCTTTTTACTCCGAAACGGAACCTGCCACATACCGTGAGGGAGAAACTCTTGCAGGACAAGTTGCAAAAAATAAAACCGTTTTGAATTTGAGCGCAATTCCCGATAACTATATTACAGTTCTTTCAGGACTTGGCGAAGGTGCTCCAAAATGTTTACTCATCGTTCCAATTATTTCGCCTAACAATGAAACTATTGGAATGATAGAATTGGCATCATTTAAATCGTTTAGTAGCGAAGTTGAAGAACTTTTTGCCTATATTGGACATAAACTTGGCGAAAAACTAATTCAATCCACAAACCCTTAGCTTATAAGTATGACTTCTATCGGCAAAATATCAGACACTTCTAGCGGAAATGTTATTCGCCAAAGAGTTATTCTTGCTACAGCCTTTGGATTGCTTTTCCCCTTAACTGCTTGGATCATTGATTCCTCAATAAAAGATGTTCCATTCACTTTTTCAACCATTTTAAAACTTCATTCAACAAATCCTATTCATTGGTTTATCGATTTAATTCCTATTGTTTTTGCATTAGTTATTTGGTTCCAACAGAAAAGGTACTACGAAAAAATATCATACCTTGAGGAAGAACTAAATCTCCGAGATAAGGATATTAGCAAAAATGCTCTGTTTGCGAAAAAAATCGGGGAAGGTGAGTACAATGCTCCTTTTGAACTAACTGGCGAAGATGATATTCTTGGAAAATCGTTAATTGTTATGCGCGACAACCTTCTTTCCAACCAAGAGAAGGAATCTGCTCAAAATTGGATTACTAAAGGGAAAGATGAAATATCTTACATTCTTCGTTTACATAATAATATTGACGAACTCTCCTACGATGTCCTTGTAAAGCTTATTAAGTATATCAATATTATTCAGGGTGCCCTTTATATCTATGATGAAGAAAAAAATCGACTTTACAATTTTGCTACATACGCGTATAACCGTAAGAAACACATAAATCAAGAGTTCACTGTTGGTAAGGGTTTAATTGGTCAATGCGCATACGAGAAAGATATTATTTACAGAACCGAAATACCCGATGATTACGCAACAATAACCTCAGGCATTCTGGGTGATCAAAAACCAAAAAGTTTACTTTTAGTTCCCCTTATCACCGATGAAAAACTGCAAGGAGTTATTGAATTCGCTTCAATAGAAGATGAAATTCCTGAACTTACCATACAATTCCTCCGTGAAGTAGGCGAAATTATAGCTCGTACAATTTTTAACCTCAGCATTAACCTAAAGACCGAGAAGTTGCTTCAAGAAGCGCAGCAAATGACCGAAGAACTGAAGGAAAATCAAGAGGAACTTCGTCAGAATGCCGAGGAAATGCGTGCAACGCATGAGGAACTAGAGAAATCGAATGCTCAACTTGAGGGTAAAATTAAAGAAGTTGAAAATGCTCAAAAGAGGTTACACTCACTGCTTGAGAATGCTTCAGAGATAATTTCAATATACGATCAGAACTTAAAGCTTACCTATGTAAGTCCTTCTGTTACTAAGATTCTCGGATATAATCCTCAGGAAATGATGGCTGGAAAAGATATCGACCGACTCACCCGAAAAGGAGAAATTGATCTGAACCAGATGTTCGAGAATCTGCTAAATAACCCAAGAGTACCAATCACCATCCAGTATACCTTTATGAAAAAGGATGGGGAAAAGATTTTCCTTGAGGTAACAGGCCGAAACCTTCTTGATGACGTTGCTATTAATGGAATAATCCTAAACTCACAGGATATTACCGAAAGAAAACGTGCCGAGAAAGAGGAGCGAATGCGTAGCAAGATGCAATCGCTTTCCGAAAACTCAATCGATATTATTATTCGTCTCAACACTGCGGGTCAATTCTTTTATGCAAACCCAATGGTTGAAAGGTATTTAAATATTGCACCAAAAGAACTAATCAATCAAACGTTAAGTTCAATTCAAATTCAAGAAAATCTTACAACATTCTTCAAGGATTCGATTAAGACTATCCGTACCACAAAAGAAAGGCTGGAAGGTGAGCTTACATTAGCCACTCCATTTGGAGAAGCAATTATGCACATTGTTGCTATTCCTGAATTTAACGAGAACGATTTGGAAACCATCCTCTTCGTAAGCCACGATATTACTGAGGCCAAGCGAATTGAAATGGAAATTCAGGATAAGAACCGAAAGATTACCGAAAGTATTAACTACGCTCAGCGTATTCAGACCTCAATCCTGCCTAACAATCGACTAATCCGTCAATACTTACCAAAGTCATTTATATTCTATCATCCTCGTGATGTTGTTAGTGGAGACTTCCCTTGGTTCTTCCTAAAAGAGGATTATATCTATATTGCTGTTGTTGACTGTACAGGACACGGAGTTCCAGGTGCACTTCTCTCATTCATTGGGTACTTTACTTTAAACAATGTTGTTGACCACGATGTCACCTATTCGGCTGGTAAAATCCTTGATTTAACCCATTTTGGGGTTCGTAAAACCCTAAAGCAGGATAGACCCGATGCGGACGCAAGAGATGGTATGGATATTGCACTATGTAAGATCAACCTAAAAAAGAAGGAACTACAATACGCAGGGGCACACCGCCCGTTGTTCCTACTTCGCAAAGGAGAACTTTTAGAGTTTAAAGGAGATAGAAAAGCTATAGGAGGTATTCCCCATCCTAAAAAAGGTGAAGAAGATTTTACAAACCATATGATTGAACTTCAACCTGGTGATAAGGCGTTCTTCTTCTCCGATGGACTCCCTGATCAGGTTGGTGGGGAAGAAAAAAAGAAGTACGGCCCAATGAGGATAAGGGATTTAATACTTGGAAACCAAGATTTAGCGATGCCTCAGTACGCTGAACTATTCGCCAAGGATTTTGACGAATACAAAGGGAATAATAAACAAGTTGACGACATTCTGTTAATTGGAATAGAGTTTTAATTAAGATTAATATATTTGTAAATTATATAACTTAACGGGCTATGGACAAAAAAAACGTCAGAGGATTTCTTGAGTTTGTTTACGACTTTTACAAGTCGATGAAGGCTCATGAGATCACCCTTGTGTATGAAGGGGAAATTACCCACCAAATTACCAAAGCCTTCACTTCCCTTACCGAGTCTAACATGGCAAAGGAAGAGGAATCAAATTCTGTTCAGAAGAAAGTCTTCCATGTAATGGTTGAGTGCCTTCAGAACATCAGCAAGCATGCCGACAGCTTTGGTTCGGACGACTTCTTGTTTGCTGGTCGAGGTATTTTTATGGTAAGTAAAGGAGATGTTGAATATCATGTTACTACCGGTAACGTGATTGAGAATAATAAAATTGAAGAACTCACCCGAATACTCGATCATATAAATGTTCTAGACAAAGAAGGTCTTAAACAGCTTTACAAAACACAAATGCGTGAAGGTAGACTTTCTGAGAAGGGTGGCGCTGGATTAGGTTTCATCGACATTGCTAGAAAAACTGGCCGTAGGCTTGAATACCATTTCCTAACAATCGACGAAGAAACTTCGTTTTTTATTCTAACCTCAACCATTTCCAGAACTGAGTAAATAATTTATCTATGAATACGATAAAAATAATGGGGACCGATGACACCCCTACCGTTATACTAGATGCTGAAAATGAAATCTTCGAGATTTCAGGTCGTTCACTTCCCGAGGATGTGACCGCATTCTACGAACCAATTATCCGTTGGCTCGATGAATACGCGTCAAGTCCAAATCCAAAAACCGTTTTCACTTTTAAACTGGTTTACTTCAACACAGCCAGCTCAAAACTTTTGCTTGATATTTTGATGAAACTTGAGCAGATGCACGAGGACGGTAAAGAAATGTTAGTTCGTTGGTACTACCCAGAAGATGATGAGGATATGCAGGAAGCGGGTGAAGAGTATGCCGACATTGTTGATGTTCCATTTGAACAGGTTAGCTACACATTAAGCTAATATCATTTTTATACCAAATTTGTTAAGCGATGAGTGAAGAGATTCTCAAAGCGTTGATGCAGCTATTTGCAATTATTGCAAAGCAAGACGAGGGAGTAGTAACCAACGAAAGGGAATACGTTGTAAATTTTCTTACTCAACAGCTTAACGACGAGGCGGTAAAAGAGTATATAAATCTATTCGATCAACACGCTGGGTTACTCGATGAAAAAGAGGAAGAAGCTGAAGGTGAACCAAAAAAGATCAAGTTAACTTCGGTAAAGGATTCAGTTAAAATTTTGGGTATTTGTAAGAAAATCAACAAAACTCTTACCCAAAAACAAAAAATAGTTGTACTTGTTCGTTTGTACGAATTGATTAATGCCGATCGTAAGTTCACCGAACAACGAATGGCTATAATCAATACTGTTGCAGAAGTTTTTAAACTCACCAAGGAGGAGATAAATGACGTTGAGAACTTTATTGTAAGGAATGAACCAAAAGATCTCGACTACGCAAGTTTCCTTACTATTCACGCCCAAAAAGAAGTTGGCCAACAGTGTAAACACATTCCGACTGAAGCGCTTGATGGATTCATTGTTATCCTTCAGATTAAGAGCGTTGATCTTTACTTCTTAAGATATACAGGAACCGAGGATATTAACTTGAACGGGTTACCTATTAATAAAACCCGTATTTACCTTTTTGCTAGTGGAAGTTCAATAAAACTACCGAAAGGTAAACCAATTTACTATACCGATGTTGTTGCTCACTTCCTAGCCGATTTAACAGCCACCCGAATCTCTTACAAAGTAGAAAATCTTGAGTATAAATTTAAATCTGGTGGAATCGGTTTACGAAACATAAACTTCTCTGAAGGGCACGGTAAACTAATTGGCATAATGGGAGCCAGCGGTGCTGGTAAAACTACTCTACTAAATGTACTTTGTGGTATAGAACAACCAACCTCTGGTAGTATATATATAAATGGTATTGATTTTACCAAAGAGAAGGAAAAGCTTGAAGGTGTAATTGGTGTAATACCCCAAGATGATCTTCTAATAGAGGAATTAACCGTTTTCCAAAACCTATACTATAACGCAAAACTCTGCTTTAAGGATAAAACCGAGGAGGAACTTGTTGAACTTGTTCATAAAACACTTAACAACCTTGGTCTTTACGAGCGCAAGGATTTAAAGGTAGGCACCCCTCTTAACAAAATGATATCTGGCGGTCAACGGAAAAGATTAAACATAGCCCTAGAATTAATCCGCGAACCCTCTATTCTTTTTGTTGATGAACCAACCTCAGGTCTATCTTCGCGTGACTCAG
>Ga0209098_1001031_pt1 | contig 27804 bp, 19 predicted proteins | sample AD_JPNHW1_MetaG_FD_184429 | JGI IMG/M metagenome (GOLD analysis project Ga0209098, IMG submission 184429) | Active sludge microbial communities of municipal wastewater-treating anaerobic digesters from Japan - AD_JPNHW1_MetaG (SPAdes) (version 2) | ecosystem: Engineered > Bioreactor > Anaerobic...
TCCTGTCCATGCTGTGGGGTAATGTATTTTCGTTCAATACCGGCAATGAGGCTCATGATGCCAAATCCGGTTCCGCCGGTGGTTACAATGTCTCCATTCACGTCGTTACTCCGTTCGCGTGCCATGCCCGTAGTCGGTTCGGCAAAATCGAAAAAATAACGGGTGGTGTAGCGTTGCGTCATGTCGAGCAAGTCCTCGTCACCCATTGTTTTTCGTTCAACGGCTATTTGGGAGGTTATATTCTTTGCCTCTTTTTGGGGCAGCCCTTTGGGTACAATGCGATAATAAACGGTGGAAGGTTTTTCAGATACACCTAAAAAATCAAAGTATTGTCCCTGATTAGTTTCGCCTATTTCAATAAATTTTGAGGGTAAGTCGATGGAACGAAGGATTTTATAAGTAAAACCCGGTGAATTTTTCCAGCTGAGTTCTACATGACCGGGAAAGTTATCGGCTTTCAATCGGGTGGGCTGTACAAAGTTAGTCTGGGCAATTAGCTGAAAATGAACAGCAAGGACGAACATTACAAGTAATAATTTCTTCATATCGATCAATTATTTAATGTATTATTTCGTTTTGAAAAAAAAAATCACCGGTTTTCTTCTGTGCTTGTACAAGAGCGCCTGACATGCAATTTCCGAATACTTTTTTATAACAAATTCAGCCGCTACTGTGTTCAACCATCCACATTTATTCGGGTAAAATTATTGATGATGGTTTGGATCGTTCGATGTTGTAAATGCAAATCTATTGATATTTTATATAATATGTATAATATTGCAATTATTTTATTCACTACAAGAAGTAAAAAACAAAAAGCCCTGTAGTAAATTACTACAGGGCTTTTCAGCTTTATAAAAAATACTAATTACTAATCTATTTATGCTGAGAATTATTTCTTTAATTCAGCGTTTGCTGCTTTGAGTTCTTTTTTCTTGTTTCTTGAGATCATTATATCATAAGCCACCGGTACAGCAACAAATAACGTAGAATAAACTCCCAGGATAGAACCAATTAACAAGGCGAAAATAAATCCACGAATGGTATCGCCACCGAATAAGAATATAGCGAATAATACCACCAACACACTCGCAGAGGTACTAAATGTACGGCTTAAGGTTTCGTTAAGGGCTTCATTTATCACATCTTTCTTGTCTCGTTTCGGATATAAGGCTGTATTTTCACGGATACGGTCAAAGATAACCACCGTATCGTTCACAGAGAAACCGATGTAGGTAAGAATCGCCGCTATAAAGTTCAGGTCCATTTCCATAGAGAATGGCATGATACCCCACAACAGAGCAAAGGAACCAATAATAATAATGGTATCGTGAGCAAGACAAAGCATAGTTCCCATAGAGAATGCAAAGTGGTTGAAGCGGATGAAAATATACAACGACACACCGAGCAGGGAAAGAATTACAGCCCAGATAGCTGATGTCTTTATATCTTCAGCAATAGTTGGCCCTACTTTCTGCGAGTTCACTATATTTTTCTTTACAAACTGGTCGAGCGAAGCATTTTTCAACAATGGTTTGAGGCCGTTGTAAAGTTTCGCATCTATTTCATTATCTACTGTTTCAGAATTTTCTTCAATTTTATATTTCGTTGAAATACGAACTTTGTCATTATTAGTTCCAATACTGATAACCTGTGCGCTTGATTCTTCAAACGTGTTTTCAAGTAAACTTCTTACTTTTTCTACATTTACCTTTTCTTCAAACTGAACGATATAGTTACGACCTCCGGTGAAATCGATACCATAACTTAAACCTCTAAATGTCAGTCCCAGAATACAGATAAGAATTACAACTCCTGAAACGATATAGAATGTTTTACGTTTACCGATAAAATCAACCTTTGTATTTTGCAGGAAAGCGGATGTAGCCTTTGTTGTAAATGCCAAATCTTTCGCATTTTCACGGCTAACATAAGTTTCCAACATTAAACGGGTTAAGAATACGGATGTAATAAAGGAAGTAATAATACCAATCACCAGAGTAGTGGCAAAACCAAGTATCGGACCTGAACCAAAGATGAACAGGATAATACCTGTGATAAGGGTTGTTACGTTAGCATCGATAATTGCAGACATAGCGTGACTTAGCCCTTCCTGAACCGCTTTTTTCTGAGTCTTACCAGCTTCTTTTTCTTCACGGACACGTTCATAGATAAGTACGTTACCGTCAACCGCCATACCAAGCGTCAGCACGATACCCGCGATACCCGGTAAGGTAAGTACAGCACCAAAGGACGCTAAAATACCCATCAGGAAGAATACGTTAGCAAATAATGCCAAGTCGGCAATGATACCCGGAATTAAACCGTAATATACAATCATATAAATCATTACCAACAGGAACGCGATAACGAACGACCACAAACCGTTGTTTACGGCATCCTGACCAAGTGAAGGACCAACAACATCTTCCTGTACTATACGTGCCGGAGCAGGCATTTTACCTGATTTCAACACGTTTGCCAAGTCCTTGGCTTCTTCTACAGTAAAGTTACCTGTAATCTGTGAACTACCACCGGTAATTTCACCGTTTACAGTCGGATATGAGTAAATGTAACCATCCAGCGCGATAGCAATGGATTTGCCAACATTTTCCTTGGTCATTCTTGCCCATATTTTCGCGCCTTCGGCATTCATCGTCATACTTACATTAGCGTTAGCTGAAGTCTGACTGAATTCATCGCGGGCATCGGTAATCACAGCACCGGTAAGCGGAGCACGTCCGTCGCGGCTTGTAATTTTTATGGCTACCAGCTGATAAACAGTTTCAGCTTCATCAACAGCTTTTACAGTCCAGCGTAAACCAAGGTCACGTGGCATCAGCTCTTTCACCTGTTTCATTTTGAAATATGCATTGATACGTGCAGTATCGGCAGCACTTGCAATACCTACAATAGGACCACGACCAGGTTGACCCGAGTTGTCAACATAAAGTTGAAGCACTGAGAACAATGGATTTTCTTTGCGGAACTCTTCACGCATTTTTACAGAATCTGTAGTTGCTGATTTTTTGGTATCAAGAGCAGCTTTCAGGCTGTCGATTTTATTAACAGGACTTACAGCTTCTGGTTTCTTTGCCTGACCTTCAGTTTTTGTTGTATCTGCAACAACAGGAGTTGTTCCAACAGCACTAACAGCGGCAATAGCCTTGTTTGCTTCTATCAGGTTTGAATATATTTCTGACAGTTCATAAGTTTCCCAGAATTCGAGGTTGGCAGAACCCTGAAGAAGTTTACGTACACGTTCAGGTTCTTTTACACCCGGAAGTTCAATGAGGATACGTCCTGCATTTTCGAGCTTCTGGATATTTGGCTGTACCACACCGAAACGGTCGATACGGGTACGAAGTACGTTGAATGAATTATTGATAGCTCCGTCAATTTCGGTTTTTAACACCTTGATTACGTCTTCATTGGTTGAGCTTAGTGAGATACGGTCTTTCAGGTCAAAAGTACTGAATACAGTAGCCAGTTTTGCCTGAGGATCTATTTCCTTGTAAGCCTGAACAAAAAGGTCGAGGTATTGTTTTCCACTAGTTTTCTGACGTTCGGAAGCCAGAGTCAGTGCCTGGTTGAATGTAGGTGTAGTGTTGTAATTTGAAAGTGCGCGAATGATGTCCGGAACAGAGATTTCCAGCGTTACGTTCATACCACCTTTCAAGTCAAGACCTAAATTCACCCCTTTTTCACGACATTCTTTCAGTGTATATCCCAGATATACTTTTTTCTTTGCCAGTGAGTCCAAATAATTATAGTAGGCATCACTACCAACAGAGTTCAACCGGTCACTTTTTTCTTTAGTTGAAAGTGAAGCGAAATCAGCTGATTTCTGAAAAGCCTCTTTTGCTGATAAAGATCTTTCTTCTGCTTTGTTCTCGTAAATATTGGTCACCAGATTAAATGACAAATAGAATAAACATACGAGTGCAAGTGCAATTCCAAGAATTCTTACAAGTCCTTTGTTTTGCATGGAAAATTTATTTTAATTAAGTTTATTATTACAGTTTTTTTAAACGAGCTGCAAATATACAATTTTTTTTAATAATGACACAAAAAATGTACAATTCCATGACTCAAACTTTGTTAATGAGAGAATTCTACATATCTTACTTTCCAAATATTTTGAGTAAATCCAGTTGTGCTGAAATTACTTTTCCTGTCCCCGGACAAAATAAATCAAATATTATTTGGTGATAAGGAAAAATTATAGTACTTTTGTACTCACAAAACAAATCGCGGAGTGGAGCAGTGGTAGCTCGTTGGGCTCATAACCCAAAGGTCGTTCGTTCGAGTCGGGCCTCCGCAACAAAATAGAAAGGAAATTGTAAAAGGCAATTTCCTTTTTTCATATAAATTAATTTCCTTTTTCGGGGCTCGTTGGAATCATATCCGTCAGCCGACGGACGTTCGTTCGAGTCGAGCCTCCGCAACAAAGAGAAAGGAAGTGTTGAAAAACATTTCCTTTTTTAATTTTAACCGGTATGTTCACAGTATATGTTCTGAAAAGTATTCTTTTTCAAAAAATTTATATTGGATTTACATCCGACCTGAATGCAAGAATCATTGCACATAACCATCCTTCAAACAAGGGCTGGACAAAAAGTTTCAAACCATGGGAACTGATCTACACTGAAGAATTCCAAACGAAGAAAGAAGCAATGCTAAGGGAAAAACAACTTAAATCAGCTAAAGGCAGAGAATTTATTCATAACAAAATACTTTAAGCTTGTTGGGCTCATATCCGTCACCCGACGGACGTTTCGTTCGAGTCGGGCCTCCGCAACAAAATAGAAAGGAAATTGTAAAAGGCAATTTCCTTTTTTCATATAAATTAATTTCCTTTTTCGGGGCTCGTTGGAATCATATCCGTCAGCCGACGGACGTTCGTTCGAGTCGAGCCTCCGCAACAAAGAGAAAGGAAGTGTTGAAAAACATTTCCTTTTTTAATTTTAACCGGTATGTTCACAGTATATGTTCTGAAAAGTATTCTTTTTCAAAAAATTTATATTGGATTTACATCCGACCTGAATGCAAGAATCATTGCACATAACCATCCTTCAAACAAGGGCTGGACAAAAAGTTTCAAACCATGGGAACTGATCTACACTGAAGAATTCCAAACGAAGAAAGAAGCAATGCTAAGGGAAAAACAACTTAAATCAGCTAAAGGCAGAGAATTTATTCATAACAAAATACTTTAAGCTTGTTGGGCTCATATCCGTCACCCGACGGACGTTTCGTTCGAGTCGAGCCTCCGCAACAAAGAGAAAGGAAGTGTTGAAAAACATTTCCTTTTTTTGTTTCCTATATTTTCAGGAGGGCGGTTCGGTTCAGCCAGAAATTCCAGGCCGGTTCTTTTCGACCGCAGAAAGCCTGATTATTAGTGCGGATCATTTTCTTCTCAATCGTTAAACAAATAATCTTTTGTTATCTTAACTTTTGAATAAAAATCATCAGGAAAACTGAAGAATGGAGAATTCACAAAAAGATATCGTCCACTCAGGATAATGGTTTAATCAGAGAATAGCACACGATCATTTAATATACGGTATTATTTTTCAAAAATAAATCCGGTCAACATTATTCTGTAATCAAAACAACTTACAAATTCCTCTGATTATCAACCTCATATTGGGGTTGTCTTTGCTAATCAGGTATTGGCAAAACCACTCCGAAGTTCATGTTGCGTTTTTTATAGTCAACCCCCGGTTGAAACCGGGGGTTGTGTCCAGTTAAGCCTTATGGGATTTCTCTTTGTTAGTTACCAATTAAGAATTATAAAAGCAATTGAATTTTACAACTCTGTAGGTGCGACATCAGAATAGCTCTGGTTATTTAAACTGAATTTTCAGTACCGTATCATATTTATATGGCTTCTGGGGATTTCTGCCAACAGAAATAAAAAGATTTCCGGGTTCGGTGTTACCCCACCACGATTTTTGATAAGGCAGTTCTGCACCCGTGCAGAGCATATATACCGCTTTCACTTTATCGCCGTCTACTCCGCGGGTATTGATATCACCAATGTTAGGATATAACCAGTGAGCGTACAATGTATTCCCTTTTGATGTATAACGGCCCCAGTCGGGTTTGGCTAATGCGGATGAACCGCAACCATAAATACTTTCACTATTTTTAGCCATCCAGTTTCCAACTTCTTTAAGGATACTTACGGATTCCTGTGGAATATTTCCGCGCGCATCAGGCCCAACATTTAGCAGGAGATTGCCGTTTTTACTCACGCAGTTGACTAGTGTATGAACGATTAACTCCGGCGATTTCCAGTTTTTATCAGACTCATTGTAACCCCATACTCCGTTCAACGTCAGACAGGTTTCCCAGGGAATTGCATTCCCGAACTTGTCAGTAAGCGGCACATCGGGTATTCCCTGTTCCGGGGTTTCAAAATCACCAAGTGTCGAAATCGTCCGTTGCTTCGAAGAGATTCCATCGTTATGTTTCAGCCGATTATCTAAAATAATGTCAGGTTGATATTTGCGCACCATTTGAACCAGTTCTTTGGCTTTCCATTTTTCACCGCTATACTCATCAAATGAATAATCGAACCACATAATATCAATTTTTCCATAATCCCGAACCAGTTCTTCCACTTGACCGTGCATATATTTCAGGTAGTTGTCCCAGTTAAATTTACGTTTTCCGTATTCTTTGTCATTGCGTTGAGGATGATTCCCGACATTCGGATAATCGGGATGATGCCAGTCGATAATGGAATAATACAGTCCGACTTTGATTCCCTCAGCGCGAAAAGCTTCCAGAAATTCGCGAACCAGATCGCGCCCGCCGAAACGGGTGGATAACTTATAGTCGGTCAGTTTACTATCAAACATACAATATCCGTCGTGATGTTTGGCTGTGAGAACGGCGTATTTCATTCCGGCAGCTTTGGCAATTTTTGCCCACTTGCGGGCATCAAAATCGACAGGATTAAACTCATCGATATATTTCTGATAGCTCTCCGTGGTAATTTCTTCATTAGATTTCACCCACTCACCTCTTGCAGCAACGGCATATGCTCCGAAATGAATAAACATTCCAAAACGATCGTTACGCCACCAGGCTGTTCGGTCCATTACTTTTTTGTAATTATCCTGATACTCTTTTGAAGGAGATTCCTGAGCGCTTATGCCCGAAAAACAAAGAACAAAACTTAATAAAATTAATAATTTAGCGTTTTTCATCTTATGTCTGATTTAAAATTATGTATTGCAAATATAATCATTCAAACCGAAAAAACATAACCCAGGGCTTTACCATTGGGCTGAATTAAATTTGTCTTTTTTTATCCTATTGGAGGCGGAAGCAGGATAGCAAGCAATGCCTTAGCACCATACTTCCTACTGTTTACAATTAAAAATAATATAGAATATTGATAATAAAATAAAACAATCCTTTATCTTTGGAGGTGAGTATTGAAAATGACTAGAAGAGACATGATCTGATTTTAAGCGAATAAGCTATTTTGGATACTAAAAAGCATAAAGGAAAACACGAGATATATACTAAAGTTAGCGCAAAGATAAAGTTATCGTAAAGCTCAAAAACAAACACAACATAACTATGATACCAGATTTTCAAACAATTATGCTTCCGTTCTTAAAGATTATTTCTGACGGAGAAGAACATACAACTATTGAGACAAACCAAAAGTTGGCGACACATTTCAACTTGACAGACAAGGAATTAGACGAATATCTTCCAAGTGGTTCACAAAAGACATTTCCAAATCGTGTTGCCTGGACGAAATCACATTTAAAAATGGCTGGACTTCTTGAAAACACAAAAAGAAGTTCATTTCGAATTACTGAAGCGGGGAAACAACTTCTCAACACTAATCCTATAGAAATTAATTTGCGAGTTTTAAAAACTATTCCTGCTTACCAAGAAAGGACAGGACGAACACATGATGAAGACTCTTCTGCTGATCCTGAAAATTCACAAATTTCTGCGACACCTGAGGAGATAATAGAAAATAGTTATTTGACTATAAGAAAGAGTCTAGCACAAGAATTACTTTTCAAAATTAAAAGTAGTACTCCCTCATTCTTTGAAACATTAGTTGTTGAATTGCTCGTAAAAATGGGTTATGGTGGTTCAATTAAGGACGCTGGACGTTCAATCGGACGTTCTGGCGATGAAGGAATTGATGGAATTATTAAAGAAGATAAACTTGGTCTTGACGTAATTTATGTACAAGCCAAGAGATGGGAAAATGTTGTTGGCAGACCAGAAATTCAAAAGTTTGTAGGTGCTCTTGCAGGACAAGGAGCAAAAAAAGGTGTTTTCATTACGACTTCACGATATACAAATGATGCACGTGACTACCAACCACGTAATGAAACAAAAATCGTATTAATTGACGGTGAACAATTAGCCGAATTAATGATTGACCACAATCTTGCCGTTTCGACAGTCAATACATTTGAGATAAAACGTATTGACAATGATTATTTTGGAGATGAATAAATAATTTACCCCCGTCCCTGTTGATATACCGAATAAAGAGTAAATAATGGCACTTATCAGCGAGAGCTAATCAATCCCGCCTTAAATACTATGGGGATTTATTATCCGGATTGAAAAAATCCGGGACATTATCTGTACCGGATTTCTATATTTGTGACTATTAAAGTTAACTTAATCCCACAATTTCACCATCTATCAAATCGATATTTGCTGCCTGTGGTTCTTTGGGCAGACCGGGCATACGCATTATGCTTCCGGCAATCGCTACAATAAATTCAGCTCCATTATTCAACACCAGTTCATTCACATGGAAGTCAAAATCTTTGGCTACCCCATATAAACGTTCGTCGTCCGAAAAGGAATATTGTGTTTTGGCAATACAGACCGGATATTCCGCACCTCCCATTTCCAGTATTTTCGGTATCATTTTCAGGGCTTTTTCGGAAAATATCACTCTCCTTGCTCCGTAAAGTTTCATGGCAATTTTTTCAACTTTACGCTGAATGGAATCCGTGTCCTTGTATGTATAATGTATTGTCTTTTCGCACTTTCCACTTGTCATTTCCACCACCTTAGAAGCCAGCTCAACAGCTCCTTCACCTCCTTTAGTAAATGCATCATTCACAGCAAATCCGACATTCATCTCTTTACAATGATTGCTAAGCAACTCTATTTCCTCTTCGCTGTCAAAGTCATATTTATTGAATGAAACAAGCACTTGCAAACCAAAAGAATGTAAATTCTGAATATGTTTATCCATATTCTCAAAACCCCGCTGTAAACCTTCAATATTCGGCAGCTTAATATCTTTCACCTGCACGCCGCCATGCATTTTAAGTGCCTGGGTGGTTACTACAAGCACAGATAAAACTGGTTGAATTCCTGCCTTCCGGCATTTGATATTCATAAATTTTTCGGCTCCGAGGTCTGCGCCAAAACCGGCTTCGGTCACTACATACTCACAAAAATTCATGGCCATTTTGGTGGCAACCACCGAGTTGCATCCATGTGCGATATTAGCAAAGGGTCCTCCATGCACGAAAGCCGGAGTATGTTCGGTTGTCTGAACCAGATTGGGATGCATGGCATCTTTAAGCAGTACAGCAATGGAGCCTGCAACACCTAAATCTTTCACAGTAAATGGTTTCCCGGAATAGGTATATCCAAGAAGTATTTTCTCCAGACGGCGCTTTAAATCATCTTCGTTTTCAGACAGACAAAGTATAGCCATTATTTCGGAAGCCGGGGTAATATCAAAACCTGTTTCTGCAGGAATGCCGTTGGTGAGTCCACCCAAACCGGTAACAACATTCCTCAAACTGCGATCATTTACATCTAATACACGCTTCCATAAAACCTGTTTTATTCCGTCAGCCTGATGCTGATGATGGTACATGTAGTTGTCCAGCAGTGCAGCAATCATATTATTGGCCGAAGTAATGGCATGAAAATCGCCCGTGAAATGCAGATTGATATTTTCCATAGGCAATACCTGAGCATAACCACCACCGGCAGCGCCTCCTTTCATCCCGAAACAGGGACCCAGCGAAGGCTCACGAAGTGCCACAGCAGCAACTTTTCCAATCTTATTTAATCCAAGGCTCAGCCCGATTGACACAGTGGTTTTCCCGATCCCGGCTTTTGTGGGAGTGATAGCGGTGACCAAAATCAGTTTGCTTTTTTTAATCTTTTTGCTGTCAATCACACTAATTGGAATTTTTGCAATGTACGGTCCGAACGAGATGATGGATTCACGATGAATGCCCATCTTGTGAGCCACATTTTTTATTCTTTCGAGTTCTATTTCATGAGCTATTTCTATGTCTGATTTCATGATTTTTTGAATTTGACAGGTTAATAATTTACCATAAACAACAAAAGAGACCCGAAAAAGTCTCTTTTGCATGAAAATATTTCAAAGAAAATTATTCGGTATAATCTTCCCATTTAGTATCGAGCATGTTACCACTTTTGGCGAACTGTAAGTGCATACCAAATCCTGCAGCCAGATTGACAGGAGTATGACCATTCTTTTCACCCAGTTTGAGGTAATCGTACATGAGCTGACGGTAAGCCGGATCAACGCAGTTCTCGATGATGAGATGAGCACGCTGAATGGGCGATTTTCCTCTCAGGTCGGCAATACCATGTTCGGTAATCAGCACTTTTACCGAATGTTCGGAGTGGTCGTTGTGAGAAACCATTGGAACGATAGCGCTGATTTTTCCGCCTTTGGCTGTAGATGGTGTTGTGAAAATGGAGAAATAGGCATTGCGGGTAAAGTCTCCCGAGCCACCAATTCCGTTCATCATTTTACTTCCAAGCACATGTGTACTGTTTACATTTCCGAAAATATCGGCTTCGAGTGCGGTATTGATAGAGATCAGGCCCAAACGACGTGCAATCTCTGGACTATTGGATATTTCCTGAGGACGAAGTACTATCTTATCACGGAAAAAGTCGAGATTATCATATACTTCTTTCAGCATATCGGGCGACACGGTAAGCGAACAACCACTGGCAAATTTCACCCTGCCCTGTTTCATCAGATCAATAACAGAGTCCTGAATAACTTCGGTATACATTTCGAAAGCAGGAATATCCTTATTGGCGCCAAGTGAAGCCAAAACAGCATTTGCAATATTTCCAACACCCGACTGCAGAGGTAAAAATTCTTTCGGAATTCTATTCTGTTTCAATTCGGAAGCAAGGAAAGTCGCCACATTCTCACCAATACGGGCTGTAACTTCATCAACAGGAGTAAATCCGCCCACTTCATCCATCTGATTGGTATCAACAACACAAAGAATTTTTTTCGGATCCAACTTCAGCGTTGTGGTGCCAATGCGGTCGGAGGGTGTATAGATCGGTATTTCGCGGCGCGACGGCGGATTGGAAGCTTCATAAATATCGTGAAATCCCTTCAATTCCTTCGGATGATAATGATTCCACTCCAGAATTATGTGTTCAGCAAGATTGACAATCGTAGGTGAGATACCTACACCGGCGGTAAGTACAACTTCTCCTTCTGGTGTGAGGTCGCAAATTTCAAGTATAGCAAATTTTGGGGGAGCAATAAATCCATAGCGTAAACTCAGTGCTAGCGCGGACAGATGAAGGTCGTAATAAGCTACCTCACCACTGTTCAGGGCGTTTCGCATATCTTTGTTTGACTGATAAGGAGTTCTGAAATTCACAGCTTTCGCACGGGCGAGTGCTCCGTCGAGGGAATCGCCGGTTGAAGCGCCAGTGTACATTCCGATTTTAAACTCTTTTCCTTCGTTGTGAAATGCTGTTGCACGGTTAGCGATAGCGGTAGGTACTACTTTCGGGCAACCTGCTGCGGTAAATCCGCTGAAACCGACAATATCCCCATTGTTGATGAAAGCTGCTGCTTCATCAGCGGACATAAATCTGAAATTGTTTTGCATAATATGATTTTTTACCTGAAAATTAATTCTTTTTTGAAAACGCAAAATTACCAAAATTATTCCAACAATCAAACAATCAGTAAATATCAAACATAAGATATACGCGTGATCTTCCAATGTTGAAAGAACCTTCAATAATCATAAAATAAATATATAAAATATAAATTTGAAAGAATAATTGATGATATTTGTAAATAGAAAAAAAATGCTCAGTAATACAAAATAACAACATAAAAAATTACGACTATGAATTCAAATGACATCCGGAATTTAGAACCCAAAGCCTTGTGGGAAAATTTCCACGGAATCACACAGGTTCCTCGTCCCTCCGGCAAAAAGGAACAAATCGGTAAATATCTCGAAGATTTTGGTAAATCGCTGGGACTGGAAACCCTTCGTGACGAAATTGGCAATGTGCTGATACGCAAACCGGCCACACCGGGTATGGAAGACCGCAAAGGAGTTATTCTTCAGGCTCACATGGACATGGTTCCTCAGAAAAACAGCCATGTTAACCATGATTTTGAAAAAGATCCCATCCAAACACACATCGATGGTGAATGGGTGACTGCCAACGAGACAACTCTCGGCGCCGACAACGGTATCGGGGTAGCTGCCGCAATGGCAATCATGCAATCAACGGGTGTGGCTCATCCGGCTATTGAAATGTTTATCACCGTGGATGAAGAAACCGGCATGTTTGGCGCTTTCGGCCTGCAACCCGATTTTTTGAAAGGTGACATTCTTATCAATATGGACTCCGAAGATGAAGGCGAACTCTACGTAGGCTGCGCCGGAGGTATTGATGCAGATATTACATTCAAATTCAAAGAAGTGGAAGTACCCGAAGGCGATGTTGCTTTCAAACTTTCACTCACAGGGTTGAAAGGTGGTCATTCGGGCGTAGATATTCACCTGCAGCGGGCCAATGCCAACAAACTTATGTTCCGTTTTCTGAAAGAAGCAGTGGCAGATTACGATGCTCGCCTGTGTTGCATCGAAGGCGGAACACTCCGCAATGCCATCCCGCGCGAAGCCTTTGCTGCCATAACCGTTCCACAAGAAGGTGTTGACGAACTGATGGAGCTGGTTGGTGAATATGAAGCTCTTTTCCGCACAGAATTCGAAGGCGTGGAAGATGGTATCAGTTTTACAGCCGAACGAACAGACAAGGTGAAAGGATTAATGCCCGAAGAAGTTCAGGATGACCTGATAAATGCTATCACAGCCTGTCCAAACGGTGTTTACCGCTTTATACCCGAAGTTCCCGATGTAGTGGAAACTTCCAACAACCTGGCAATCGTTCGCTCCGAAGGCAACACGATCGGGGTGAGCTGCCTGATACGAAGCTCTGTAGAAAGCCGCAAGGAAGAACTTGCATCGATGGTGGAAAGCGTATTCGCACTGGCGGGTGCAAAAGTGGAGTTCAAGGGTGGCTATCCCGGATGGAAACCTAACCTCGACTCTCCTATTCTAAAAGAGATGACAAATATCTACGAAAAGAATTTCGGCAAAACTCCCCGGATCATGATTATCCACGCAGGACTTGAGTGCGGAATTCTGGGGCGGAATTACCCCTACATGGATATGATTTCATTTGGTCCTACCATCCGATTCCCGCATTCTCCGGCCGAAAAAGTCAACATCCCAACCGTTCAAAAATTCTGGGATTTCCTGCTTCTCACACTGGCAAATATTCCTAAAAAATAATCAACACTAATAATCCATCAGGTTTCTGCCGCATAAGTATATGTGGCTGAAGCCTGATATTGCATTTAATCTATATTCACAAACAACATGAAACGACTACTTATTTATTCCCTGATGCTTTGTATGACAGCATCACTCGCAGCCCAAAACTACAACGATACCACATTTAACTTCACAGTAGTAAAAGAAAACAAAATCACACCCGTAAAAAATCAGGCAAACTCCAGCACCTGCTGGTCATTTTCGGGATTGGCATTCTTCGAATCTGAATTACTGCGCCTGGGAAAACCAGCCGTAGATTTATCCGAAATGTTTGTGGTTCATCACTCCTACTCCGACAAAGCCGATAAATACTTGCGCATGAACGGCACCAGCAATTTTGCTCCCGGCGGTTCGTTTTACGATGATGTGTATGTCTGGAAAACTTACGGAATGATACCCGACTCGGTGATGAACGGACTGAACTACGGGGAAACAAAACATAATCACGGCGAACTGGACGCACTTACCGGTGCCTTTATGACTACAATGGTAAAAAATCCGAACAAAAAAATTTCCTCTGCCTGGAAACCGGCTTTCGAAGGAATTTTGAATGCATATCTTGGAAAACTGCCGACTGAATTTACAGTAAACGGAAAAAAATACACTCCGGTAAGTTATGCAAATTCGTTGGGTCTGAACATGGATGACTATGTTTCTATCACTTCATTTACTCACCATCCGTTTTACACAAAATTTGCCATCGAAATACCCGACAACTGGCGCTGGGCTGAATCATATAATATTCCGCTTGATGAATTTGACCGGATTTTCGATTATGCTGTTGAAAATGGTTACACCGTTGCCTGGGGATCCGATGTAAGCGAAAAAGGATTTACCCGTAACGGCATCGGATTACTTCCCGAAACAAAAGCAGAAAACCTGAACGGAACAGATCAGGCAAAATGGGTTGGTAAGCAAAAAGATATGAAGTACGACATCAAAGGACCGATGATTGAAGAAAAAGTTACTCAGGAAAGTCGTCAGAAAGGTTTTGACAACTATCAAACCACCGATGACCACGGCATGCTCATTTACGGAATAGCCAAAGATCAGAATGGTACACCTTATTATATGGTCAAAAATTCCTGGGGAACCGACAACAAGTACAAAGGCACCTGGTATGTGAGTAAACCTTTCGTGATGAGCAAAACTATCAACATCCTTGTTCACAAGGATGCAGTGCCAAAAGACATCCGCAAAAAACTGGGAATTTAATCCGGCAATAAATTTAACCTATACGAGGCACAGCAAAACTTCAACTGCTGTGCCTTTTCTATTAAAGGTCTTTCAACATCCACACATTGCAACCCGGATGAGTAGATTTGCCGAGTGATTTTTTGAGGTATCGGAATCCGTATTTTTCATACAGAGAAACAGCAATACTAAATTCGGGAAGACTTTCGATATAAATACTTTGATAGCTAAATTCGCGCGCTGAACCGATGGTTCTTTCCATCAAGGCTTTACCAATTCCTTTGCCACGCGCCGAAGCAGCAAGGTAAAACTTGACAAGTTCAACCGTTCCTTTAGGCAACTTATCATCAGGAAATAAACCGCAACATCCCAGCACTTTTCCATCCGATTCGGCCACCCAGAGCACAGATTTTTCTTTCGTGAAAAGTGAAAACAAATCATCAGTCGTGGGGTCTTCGTACACGGTTCCGGCAGTAGGCGCACCGAAATCATAAAAACACCGACGAATGATGGTCGCGAGCGATTTATTATCTGATTGTTGTATAGGCCTTATAATCAGCATTGCGTTCTTAAATTTTTCAAAAATAAAAAAAGTTGCCGGATTGTCGGCAACTTTCATTCAAATTTGTTATAATCAGTTCGTATTATTTGTTTTAGACGTGCTATAGCCTTATACATTGAATCTAAAATGCATGATATCGCCATCCTGAACGACGTATTCCTTGCCTTCCACATTCATTTTGCCGGCTTCCTTGCAGGCTGCTTCAGATTTCAGCGCAATAAAATCACTGTATTTGATTACTTCGGCACGGATAAACCCTTTTTCAAAGTCTGTGTGAATAACTCCCGCGCATTGAGGAGCTTTCCAACCTTTGTGATAAGTCCAGGCACGAACTTCGTCGGGACCGGCAGTAAGAAATGTCTCCAGCTGGAGTAAATGGTAGGCAGCTTTAATCAGGCGGTTTACACCGGATTCCTGCAATCCGATCTCTTCCAGAAACATCTGCCGTTCTTCGTATGTTTCAAATTCGGCAATTTCCGATTCTATTTTTGCTGCCACAACAAGTATTTCTGCATTCTCATCACGGGTAGCTTCACGCACGGCATCTACATATTTATTACCTTTCACTGCACTGGCTTCGTCCACATTGCATACATACATTATGGGTTTGGAAGTCAGCAGGTACAAGTCTTTTGCCAGCTTTGCGTCATCTTTGTTGTCGAAAGTTACAGTTCGGGCCGAATTGCCTTTCATCAAGGCTTCGCGAATTTGAGAAAAAATATGAAACGCACGCAATGCTTCTTTGTCTCCACCGGTTTTTGCCTGTTTTTCCACTTTATTGATGCGTGCTTCGATGGTTTCAAGATCTTTGATCTGCAGTTCGGCATCAATGATTTCCTTGTCGCGAACCGGATCAACCGTTCCGTCAACGTGTGTTACATTGTGATCGTCGAAACAACGAAGTACGTGTAGAATGGCATCCGTCTCGCGGATATTGGCAAGAAATTTATTTCCAAGCCCTTCGCCCTTGCTTGCACCTTTTACCAGTCCGGCAATATCCACTATTTCCACGGTTGTCGGAATAATTTTTTTCGGATTTACCAGTTCTGCCAGTTTGTTCAGGCGTTCGTCGGGCACGGTGATGACGCCCACATTGGGTTCGATGGTGCAGAAGGGAAAGTTCGCGGCCTGTGCCTTTGCATTAGATAGACAGTTGAAAAGAGTTGATTTCCCTACGTTGGGTAGACCAACTATACCACATTGTAATGACATTTATATAGTGATGTTTAGTTCGCTTAACTTATGGTATGATAGCATTATGTGCCAGTACATCAGCAAGCCTGTAATTAATAATATTTGCCTGCAAAGATACTAGAAAAACTGTCTATCCCCAAATCTGCTCAATCACTTTAGGGAAATGTTCGTATTCAAGAGCATGTACTTTGGCAGCAATATCTTCGCAGGTATCGGTTGGCAAAACCTTACATAAAGCCTGAAAAATCACATTACCTTCATCGTAGTTTTCGTTTACATAATGTATTGTAATACCACTTTCAGTATCGCCCTGTTCTTTTACAGCTTTATGAACACGTTCACCGTACATTCCTTTGCCACCGTATTTAGGCAGTAATGCCGGATGAATATTGATGATTCTGTGTGGATATGCTTTAATTATTTGAACGGGAACCTTCAGCAAAAAGCCGGCTAAAACAATAGCATAAATATCGTACGATTTCAAAACTTCAAGGATATTATCGCCAGCTTCAAATTCCTGTTTCGAGAAAGTCAGTGATGGAACATTCAGGTTTTTAGCCCTTTCGTGAATGAACGCGTCCGGTTTGTTGGAAAGAATAACCGGAAATTTGAGTTCAGCAGAACCGGTAAAATAGCGGATAATATTTTCAGCATTAGACCCTGAACCCGAAGCAAATATGGCAATATTTTTTGGCATAGCCGGAATGATTTTATGCTCATTTCACTTAAAAATGTGCAATAAATTGCTTTTTTTAGAAAAAATGTGCGGTGGTTTAATGAAATTTTCTTTACTTTGCAACCGCAAATTTATAAAACAAATTTTATTTAATAACTAAAAAGCAAAATTATGTCAGAAGTTGCAGAAAAAGTAAAAGCTATTATTGTAGATAAATTGGGTGTTGACGAAGCTGATGTTGTTGAAACAGCCAGTTTTACCAATGACCTTGGTGCAGATTCTCTGGACACAGTTGAATTGATCATGGAATTCGAAAAAGAATTCGGTGTTTCTATTCCTGACGAAGAAGCTCAAAAAATTACAACAGTTGGCGATGCTATCGCTCACGTAGAAGCTTTGAAAAAATAATTCAATTCCTAAAAGTAAAATTTTATGGAATTAAAAAGAGTTGTAGTAACTGGCGTCGGTGCCGTTACCCCTTTAGGACTTACTGCCGCGGAAACGTGGCAGAATGTCTTATCCGGGAAAAGCGGCGCGGCCCCAATTACTTATTTTGACCCCTCAAAACACAAAACCAGATTTGCCTGCGAGGTAAAAGGTTTTGATCCTCAGAAATATTTCGACCGCAAGGAAGCGAGAAAAATGGATTTGTACACTCAGTACGCCCTGGTAGCAACCGCTGAAGCCATTGAAAACAGTGGCATTGATCTGGAAGCTATTGACAAAGACGAAGTGGGTGTGGTTTTTGCTGCAGGTATTGGTGGTATCAGTACTTTCGAACAGGAAGTCGGCTACTATTATTCCAATCTGGAGCAAGGTCCCAAATTCAATCCCTTTTTCATTCCGAAAATGATTTCGGACATAGCTGCCGGACAGATTTCCATTCAATATGGTTTTCACGGTCCTAATTTCTCGACAGCCTCTGCGTGTGCCTCTTCCAACAATGCGATCATTGATGCATTCAATCTGATCCGATTGGGAAAAGCCAATATAATATTTGCTGGAGGAGCTGAAGCTGCCATTACCCCTGCTGGAGTTGGCGGATTCAACGCGCTTACAGCCCTGTCAACACGCAATGATGATCCGGAAGGAGCTTCAAGGCCATTCAGTCTGAGCCGCGACGGATTTGTTATGGGTGAAGGTGCCGGCTGCCTGATGCTTGAGGAACTTGAACATGCCAAAGCCCGTGGTGCAAATATTCTTTGTGAAATAGCAGGCACGGGTTTATCTGCTGATGCTTACCACCTTACCGCAACACACCCTGAAGGACTTGGAGCGATGTTGGTAATGAAAAGAGCACTTGCAGAAGCCGGAATGAAACCTGAAGATATTGATTATATCAATGTGCACGGAACTTCTACACCAGTAGGAGATATCTCGGAGTCAAAGGCTATCAAGGATGTGTTTGGAGAATATGCATATAAACTGAATATCAGTTCCACAAAATCGATGACAGGTCACCTGCTGGGTGCTGCCGGAGCAGTGGAAGCTGTAATCTCAATTTTTTCGATACTGAACAACGTAGTTCCTCCTACAATTAACTTCAATGAGGGAGATGAAGATCCTGAAATTGATTACAAACTGAATTTCACTTTTAACAAAGCACAACAGCGTACTGTTGATGCTGCCTTGTCAAATACTTTTGGATTTGGCGGTCATAATGCAAGTGTTATATTCAAAAGATACGAAAAATAAATTGAGACAAAACTTCTTAAATATGAAAAGGCTCTTTTCCAATAAACGGAAAGAGCCTTTTTTGTCTTTTTTCAAAGTTTTGGGATTTTATCCCCGAAATATTGAATACTATCAGCTTGCCGTCAGACATAAATCAATATCTATACAAGATCCGAAGGGCAGACTTTTGAACAACGAAAGACTTGAATTTTTAGGAGATGCCGTACTAAATTCAATTATTTCGGATATACTCTACCATCGCTACCCTGATGAAAATGAAGGGTTTCTGACTAACGCCCGTTCGAATCTTGTAAAACGAGACTCGCTTAATGAGTTATGTGTCCGCACCGGCCTTGACCAGCTCCTGATAACCATCAAGCATTTAAATCCGGATAAAAGCAATAACATCTATGGAAACGCGCTCGAAGCGTTGATTGGCGCCATTTATCTTGATTATGGTTATGAGAAATGCGGGGAATTTATCCGCCAACGACTTTTCGTTTCGTTCGACATACTGAAAAAAACTGCGGAAGGAGATGAAAATTACAAATCAAAACTGCTCGAATGGACACAAAAAAACAGACTGGAGGCAGAATTCAGAATTGACGCTGATACAGTTGACGCATATAACCAACATACTTTTCGCACCCAATTATTGATTGAAGGAATTGTGGTAAGCGAGGGTGTGGGTGCGAGCAAGAAAGAATCACAACAACATGCTTCTGCAGCGGCCTTTCAACTCATCAACAATAGCCCCGGTTTTGTGGACAAAATAACGGACAAAGCAAACCATAATGTGACGACAAATTAATTTTAATCAGAACATTATTAACAAACAATGTGTTTATTCATAAAGTCCGGTATTTTTTGGGTATTACCTTTCATAAAAACAAGATCCGGCAAAATACATCAACAATGAATCCAATACAATTATCACGCCTGATAGGCACACAAGCAAAAAAATACGGAGAGAAAACAGTCTTATACGACAGAGCAGAAATTACAGAACCGTGGAAAGCAATCAGCTGGAACGAGATGAGCTCGAAAGTTGATATAGCAGCAAAGAGTTTTCTCGAACTTGGAGTAAAAGATCAGCAACGTGTTGCTCAGTTTTCGCAAAACAAAGCTGAAAATCTGATCATAGATTTCGCGCTTTTTTCACTGCGTGCCGTTATGGTTCCCATCTACCCCACTTCGACAGTACAACAAGTTGAATTTATTGTAAATGATGCAGAAATTGAATACATGTTTATCGGCGACCAAAAACAATATGATGTTGCTGTAGAAATACTCAAAACTTCAGGGACGTTGAAGATGCTTATTGCCTTTGATAAAGATGTAGAGTTCTCAGTTCCCGACAAATCGATGTATTACGACACATTTCTGGCCATCGGCGAGAAATCGACACGTATGGATGAGGTGGAGAAACTCCGCGATCAGCTAAGTGAAAAAGATTATGCCAACATTCTGTACACATCGGGAACCACCGGCAATCCTAAAGGAGTAATTATGACCCACGAGATGTTCAATGAAGGGATGCGTATTCATACCATACGACTGAAATCGATGAACGATCAGGATATCTCATTAGCATTTCTTCCTCTTACACACGTTTTCGAGCGCACCTGGTGCTACTTTCTGCTCTACAGCGGAGCCACTAACTACATCAATCACCGTCCTGCCGATATTCAGCAAACCATAAAGGATGTTCATCCGACACTGATGTGCGCTGTACCACGTTTCTGGGAGAAAGTATATATCGGTGTTCAGGAAGTACTAAACAACTATTCTCCGTTCATGCTTGGAGTTGTTACCTGGGCCATTGCCGTAGGGAAGAAACACAATATTGACCGTTTACGAATCGGGAAAAAGCCGGACGCCTGGTTAAGTCTCCGATATAAAATAGCCGACTCACTGGTATTTTCGAAAGTAAAAAAAACTCTTGGGCTTGAAAACGCAAAAATACTTCCGGTTGCAGGCGCAAAACTTTCAGACGATATTGCCATGTTTTTCCGAAGCATTGGAGTTCCGATTGTTTACGGTTATGGTCTGACAGAAAGTACAGCTACGGTAAGTTGTTTCGAAGAACAATATCAAATCGGGACTGTAGGCTCAATTATGCCCGATGTTCAGGTTAAAGTAGGGACTGATAACGAAATTCTACTGAAAGGTAAAACCATTACCCCCGGTTACTACAACAATCCGGAAGCAAATAAAAAAGCATTTACCGAAGACGGATGGTTTAAGACCGGTGATGCCGGAAAAATTGAAAACAACAGGATAATACTTACCGAACGTTTGAAAGATTTATTTAAAACATCGAACGGAAAATACATTGCTCCCCAGGAAATAGAGACCCGATTGGGCACCGATAAATATATTGAGCAGGTTGCAGTCATCGGAGACGAGCGCAACTATGTGACAGCCATCATAGCACCTTCAATTCCGGCTCTCGAAGCCTTTGCAAAAGAACACAACATCGCTTATAAAGACAAGGATGAGTTGTTGCTGTTGCCTGAAATCTATTCACTGATGGAACAAAGAATTGCTGCTGCCCAGAAGGGAATGGCACCATACGAAATAATAAAAAAATTCACTCTGATTAAAATTCCCTTTACCATCGAAGCAGGCGAACTGACCAACACGCTGAAAATACGCCGTGCAGTAGTACAACAGAAATACAAGGCACAAATTGACGCAATGTATAAATAAGAGATTGATCAAGGTCTATCTGCTCATATAACAACTTAAGTTTCACTTGTACACATTACAAAAAAATAGTATTTTTGCAAAATAATTTAATCACGAAACAAACTAAATAAAAAATAATCAATATGGTAAGTTACAAAGAACTCGGACTGGTTAACTCCAAAGAGTTATTCAAAAAAGCAATTGAAGGAAAGTATGCAATTCCTGCTTTCAACTTCAATAATATGGAACAGATGCAGGCAATTATTGCTGCATGTGTAGAAACAAAATCACCTGTAATTCTTCAGGTTTCGAGCGGCGCACGCAAATATGCAAACCAAACATTGCTCCGCTACATGGCTCAGGGTGCTGTAGAATATGCTAAAGAACTCGGATATGCAATTCCTATTGTTCTACACCTGGATCATGGCGACAGCTTTGAATTGTGTAAAAGCTGTATCGACTATGGCTTTTCTTCAGTAATGATTGATGGTTCACACCTGCCTTACGAAGAAAACATCGCTTTGACTAAAAAAGTAGTTGAATACGCTCATGCTCACGACGTAACTGTAGAAGGTGAACTTGGAGTATTGGCTGGTGTAGAAGACGAAGTATCGGCAGAACATCATACATATACCGAACCGGATGAAGTAGTGGATTTTGTTACAAGAACCGGAGTTGACTCCCTGGCTATTTCAATCGGCACATCGCACGGAGCAAACAAATTCACACCAGAACAATGCACCCGCGACGAAAACGGACGTCTCGTTCCACCACCACTTCGTTTCGATATTCTTGAAGAAATCGAAAGACGCATCCCGGGTTTCCCGATTGTACTTCACGGATCTTCTTCAGTTCCACAGGAATATGTTGAAACTATCAACAAATATGGCGGTGCCCTGAAAGATTCAATCGGTATTCCCGAAGAACAACTCCGTCACGCTGCTGCTTCAGCTGTTTGCAAAATCAACATTGACTCTGACGGTCGTCTGGCTATGACAGCTGCTGTTCGCGAAATGTTTGCCAACAAACCTGCAGAATTTGATCCACGTAAATACCTTGGTCCTGCCCGAGACGAACTGAAAAAACTGTATATGCACAAGACTCAGAGTGTATTGGGAAGTGCTGGAAAAGCATAATACTGCATTACATTAAGAAACTGTTTTGAATTTATTAGTCAGAAATTCTATTAATCATAATTCTAATCATAGCTATCATAATCATATGTTCAGTGTTTTCAGTAAGTACTTCATAATCTTTGGATAATCTTCTGAAACCTTCGAACCAAGCAAAAGTTCTTTCGACAATCCATCTTTTTGGTAAGACCTGAAATTTTTTAGTTGAGTCTGAGCGCAGAACAACTTTGAGTATCCATCCAAAAGATTTTTCGACATTTTGAATAAGTTCGCCCCGATAACCGCCATCAGCGATGATGGTTTTTAATCGGCAAAAACGGTTCTTGAGCCTTTCTATAACCATAAAGGCAGCGTGACTGTCGTGTGGTGTGGCTGAATGGACTACTACCGCCAGCAATAAGCCTAAACTATCGACAATAATGTGCTGTTTTCGCCCTTTGATTTTCTTGCCACCGTCATATCCACGGTTTTCAGCACTTTGACGTGATGTTTTAACGCTACGAGAATCAATAATGCCAAGAGATGGGCTTTCGTGTCGACCGGCTTTTTTGCGAACCAAGTCACGTAAATACTCGTGAATTTGCTCAATAACACCCTCTAACTTCCACTTTCGATAGTAGAAGTAGACGGTATTCCATGGGGCGAAATCACCAGGAAGCATTCGCCATTGGCAGCCCGATTTTACGATGTAAAGAATGGCATTGAAAATGTCTCTTAAATCGTGTTTACGCTTGCGCTTGGTGTTTGGCTCAATAATACTTTCAATGAACGACCATTGTTTTTCAGTTAGGTTACTGGGATAATTGTTTTCTCGCATTTATAATTATTTGACTGATAATCATAAAGATACGAAAAATATACCAGATAACCTGCTGAAATTCAATATATTATATATGAAAAATAAAATTCAAAACAGTTTCTAAATAATAAGAACTGTTTCCCTGAAAGGAAACAGTTCTTTTGTTTTTTAAATAATATTAGAAGGTAACCGTTAAAGTGATTTAAAAAGTAAAAGAGCTTGTCCAGGTTACTTGGACAAGCTCTTGCTTACTACAAACTTTATATTTGTTATAATTATTCTCTATCGGGTATATTTTTACAATATTACTTTAGCAGTACGATTGCCTACTTTAACGAATGTAACACCTTTGGCATTAACGGACAATACATTGTTTCCGTTGATTGTAACAGCACTCAGTACTTTCTGACCAACAGTGTTGTAAACTTCAACAGATTGACCTGCTTCAGCTTCGAAATTGATTTTTCCGTTGGCGGCAAAAATCTTCAGATTTTCTTTTGCTGTACTTATACCGGTAGAAACCATTTCGGCAAGGCTGCGTGGAACAAACTGCGCGGTAGTGTTGTAAACAAGCACCACACCCACCATATCCTGAGCATTTGTCGGAATTGACTGTCCGATATAATCAAGATCGGAATACTGAGTACGCAGAACGGGATTAGTTGAGCTATTCAGATTGTGGCTTTTTCCAGACTGGAACAATCCTGTTCCTCCGTCAATATCGCTGATGGTTATTCCTGAAACCTTTACCAGTTCAGCTTGATGACTAATCAAATCACCTAATGCGAGAGGCAGTGGAGTGATAACATTGCCGGAAGAAGTGGCTGCTCCCGGATCGGCAACCGGTGTGAACTGAAGCATATTGTTATAAAGCGCCAGTGTCCCGATTATACCGGTAATTCCATCACCAAGATTATAGGTAGTAGTTATTTTTTTAGAGGCATCATCAATCAGAATAGCTCCGGTAGCATCCTGGATATATTTGGCGTTGCGGGTTGATGACTGAAGAGTTAGAACTGCTTCACCGGTCAGTTTATAAGCTTCGGTGGACGGAAGAGTTACGGAACGCAATCCGGATATATTTGGGATTTCTGTTGCAGATGCCATTGTATATGTTGCTGTTGCTACTGTACTTGGGTTCTTATCTGTTTCGTAAGCGATTGCTTTAACAGTAGTAGTAGTACTTACACTGAAAGGTTCAGTATAAGGTGTACTCGCGTTGGTTGGTTCTGTGCCGTTGGTAGTATAATAAATAGATGCACCAGTACCGGCAGTGATTGTTACTGTAGTTGGTACGTAGATATTACCAGATGCAGGGATTATAACCGGTATTTGAGAAACAGGCAAACCACCATTATCTGTCATCACAATGTTGTCAATATTCATCCGCTTGTTTGAAGTACTAGTACCAGCAGCTATTATTCGGATTCTGGCATTAGCCTGATTTAAGTCAAAAGAAAAGGTCTGTACAGTAGAATTTGCCGTTATTTGTCCAATATTTATCCACGTCGTTCCATCAGAACTCCAATCAATATTATATGGAATTTGAGAATCTGTTCCATAAACTTTATATTTAAATGAAATATTTCCTATTCCTCCAATTTTGTTTGCTAACATTGTTGCAACTGATGTAGTGTAACCTCTCATTCGAAGTGATCCTGTTCCTTCATAATAATCAGCATTACCCATTGATGCTTTTGCTATTATTACATCTGTTAGATTCCATTTAATAGAGTCAACGCCACCCAAGTTGACATCCGCACTTGCGTACGCTGATTTTTTTTCATTCTCAAAGTCAATTGTATATGTTGCTGCTTTCACAGCAAAACTCATAACAAAAAACATGGCTAATAATAAAGTAAATTTTCGCATAAATTTATTGTTTTTAAAGTGAATAATATTCTTTCGGAAATTAAGTAATGTAAAGATATAATATTTTTTTTGTTTTAATAATTATTCCAATATAATTCATCGTAATTTAATATTAGCTAACCAATAGAAACTAAAAAGGATAATGAAATATAATTTATTGGCTTTAGAAAATCTAACAATTGAAACCTTGTTTTTCCTTGATTCAATAAGTTAAAAAACACCAATAGCCTGTTCCGATTACCGAAACAGGCTATTGGTGTTAATTATTTTCAGAAAGATTACAACAGCACTCTTGCTACACAGTTACTAACTTTCACCAGATGCACACCTTTGGAGTATAAATCTATTTCGTTCAGACTTTCGGAAGCAATACGGCTGACAAGTTTCTGACCTATCGCGTTGTAGATTTCTATGGCTTCACCGGCAGCAGCTTCAACCATGATTTTTCCATTGGCAACCCAGACTTTGGCTGTTTGCTGCACTTTCGCATTTCCTGTACCTACATCGGTAGCTGAACCAGTCAACGCCATCGTTTTGGTATCGACACCGATGCTTGTTATTTCAAGTATAGCATTATGGCTACCCGCTGCTGTAGGCTTATATGTAATGGTAACAAACTGATCTGGAACAGCGTTTCCCTCCAATGTAAGAGTGGCAGGACTAACTCCAAACATAGCGGCATCAGCGCCTGTTATGTTCAGGTTAATATTTTCAGATAAACCCGATCCGCCTACGTTAATTGTTTTAGTATCGGTAGCATTTACCTCTGCTGACATCGCCGGAATAGTAGTTTCGGTAATGGTAATGGTGGCTTGCACTTTAGAAGCAACGACATTGTCGATCTGATAAGTCGTGGTTGCAGGAGTCGTCGTATTACCGTTGTATTCGAAAACAAGAAATTTCACTCCGCTGTAAGCCGACAAGTCAAGTGTTTCTGTGGTGAAAGCTGTTTCATACCCACTTGCAGGTTTCGTTGCGTTGATTGCCTTGACTTCTGTTTTTGTTCCGTCCTTTTGCATGACGTACACTTTGAGAGTTGCTCCGTTAGCAAATCCTGCAAGCCAGTCAAATTTCACATTATTTTTTTGAATAACATCAAAATTGATTGCAGGCGAAATGAGTAATGTTTGGCAAACACCTGAACCTCCGTATGCCGTCATCTGTGCGTAGTTATTCGAACTGAAAAGTTTCATTTCCCAGTTTTTGCTTCCCTGAACCAAAACTGATTTCCATCCGGAAGGCAGAGTTGTGGGAATGGCTGTTCCGTCACCAAATGTTTCGTTCAGTGAAGTCAGAGGCGAGCTGTCATCCAGATTATATGGGTTTGTGAGATCAATTCCTGTACCACTTAGTGCAACCGTTTTGGTAAGTGTTCCACTTTTTATCTCAAGTGTGGCAGTTTTTGCACCTACGGATGTAGGGGTGAATGTAACATCCAGATTACCGCCGGCTGTTGTAAGCGAACCTGTTGCTGAAAACTGAGCGGCATCCGTTCCGGTAATGCTGTATGTGGGAGCAGATGTAAGATTTGTTCCGGTTACAGTCACAGCCTGCGATGCAGAAGTAACATTGAGATTGGATGAAAACGACAGAGAAGCAGGCGAAGCTGCGATAGTGGGATTATTGCTAGCAGAATAAGTAATATTGAGAGCCTTTAAATATAACGCCTTTGATGAAGTTTGAGACCAACTTATTACGATTTGTCCACTTGACGAACCAGTAAAAGTATACTCTGTATTGGTAGCAGAAATAGTGGTGGATGCTGGAGTAAACGCTGTTCCGCCCACAGAAATAGATACAGCTCCTACAACACTTGATCCTCCTGAAGTAGACACTTTTATAGATGTTACAGTCCCACTTATACCGTTAGTAGTTAGAGAAAGAGCTGTAGCGGGAGATCCTGAGGATCCGAATTGTTGTCCTTTTGTAGCATCGTACCCCCAATAAGATCCACCTGTTGCTGATGCAGTCCATGAAACTCCAGTTAAAGTTTGAGTATCATATGCAGACCATGTTTTTGCTGTGATTGTATGACTGTAAGTATCTGCCTGCATTACATTATTTCCAGTGAGAAATAAGATAACGAGAATCACCATTTTCAATAAAGTAGTTTTCCCCATAATTAAATCATTTAATAAATATTTAAATTAAAATTTCGTATTTTTTGAAAAGTAGCAAAGATATAATATACTTTCTGATATTTAAAATATTATTTCCTCATCTTATTCATATTTACTTCACATTGTTTCATATATTACAATTTTGTGAACCATTTGTAAATAATGAGACAAACATTAGATGATATTTCATACTCAATAAAT
>Ga0209098_1001033_pt1 | contig 27760 bp, 26 predicted proteins | sample AD_JPNHW1_MetaG_FD_184429 | JGI IMG/M metagenome (GOLD analysis project Ga0209098, IMG submission 184429) | Active sludge microbial communities of municipal wastewater-treating anaerobic digesters from Japan - AD_JPNHW1_MetaG (SPAdes) (version 2) | ecosystem: Engineered > Bioreactor > Anaerobic...
GAAAGCCAAAGAGATTGGTTCAGATTTCGTTGAAAAAGCTGAAGAAACTCTCGATAAAATAGAAGACAAAGCCGAGCAGCTCGTCGACAATCTTGAAGCCAAAGTTAGGAGCGCTTCCAAAACCATGACTCAGGAAACAGAAGTAAAAGCAGCCGAAGCTGAAAATGTTGCAGGTGAAGCTGCTGAAACTGTTACTGAAAAAGCCGAAGGCCTTGCTGATAAGGTTGAAGAAGTGAAGGATGATGCCGAAGAAGCAGCCGGTGAGGTAAAATAACAACACCTGCTACACTTATATTATGAACGTATCCTGCAAAGGGTGCGTTTTTTATTGGTCGAGCAGGAAAAGATTTTTTCGGAGGTCGTCAATCAGAACATCAGCACTTTCGAGTCCGACTGAAAAGCGGATCATGTTGGCTGGCAAAGTAGAGTACAATCCCGGCCTTACAAAAGTACAAGATGGAATAATGAGGGACTCATAACCTCCCCAGGACACTGCCATTCTCCAGTAAACCAGGCTGTTGCAAAACTCTTCTATAGCTTGTACATCGTTGGTTTTCAACTCAATGCTAAACAAACCCGAACAATCGGTCATCTGTTTCTTTGCAATTGAAAGAAGCTTGTTTTGTTCATGAAACGGATAATAGATTCTGGCTACCTTGCCGCTTTCTTCCAGGAAATCAATGACCTTCTGAGTTGTTCGGGTAATATGTGCCATGCGAACCTCAAGTGTGCGCAATCCCCTGAGAAGCAGCCATGCATTCAGGGGTGACATAATGCCGCCCAGCGTGAGAAATTCATTATGAAATATCTTGTCAATCAGCGTCTTTGAACCACAACAAACTCCTGCAACCACATCACTGTGCCCGCCCAGGTATTTACTGGCTGTGTGAACCACCAGGTCGATGCCATGACTAATGGGTTGCTGGTAAAGCGGTGTTGAATAGCTGTTGTCGATAATGGTCACTATACCATGTTTTCGAGCCAAAGCGCTAACTGCATCAAGATCCTGGACCTGAAATGTCCATGAATTGGGGCTTTCAAGGTATATAACTCTCGTGTTTGGCTTGATCACCGATTCAAAGTTCACGGGATCTGTGCCATCCACCATCGTTACTTCGACACCGAATTTCGGAAGTATATTCTTAGTCATGAGTGTATCAGTCCAGGAATATGGATGCTGCACACATACAACATGATCGCCGGATTTTACCATTGCCAATACCGTGGACGATATGGCTGCCATGCCGCTGCTGAATACGAGGGCTTCCTCGGCACCTTCGAGGGCGGCTAGTTTTTTACACAATAAGTTGATTGTCGGATTGTTTCCCCTGCTATAAATCCAGTTTTCGCGTTCTGAAGAAATTGCAGAACGAAAATCTTCAACCGTTTTGAAAAAGTAGTTACTTGTCTGGTAGATTGGTGGTGATACTGACGGAGCAGAGATTTCGGTATCTTCACCAAGATTATTCAGGATGAATGACAAATCCATAATTATTTGATTTTTAATGTATTATTTGATTCCGCCTGACGCGGTAAAAACCAACCGGAGATATACAGGCAAATGTACCTATATCCTGATAATGGTAAAACGATGTATTACGAAGAGAGTTATTAACAATTGGATGTAGAAAATTAACAGGTCAAAGTATTTTATATTCAAAAAAAACTGTATTTTTGCACTCCTTTTTGAAGAACGCTGAATAATAATACTTAAGATAATGAGCAAGAATAGTTTAATAACATACGTTGAAGAGCATTTCCTCCACGAATCAAACCATCCTTCTTTCAAAGCCGGTGATACTGTAACAGTACATTATAAAATCAAGGAAGGTGACAAGGAACGTATTCAGCAATACCAGGGCGTTGTTCTGCAGCGTTCGGGACATAAACTGAACGAAACTTTTACCGTTCGCAAAGTTTCCGGCACTGTTGGTGTTGAAAGGATTTTCCCGGTTTGTTCACCAAATATCGACAAGATTGAAGTAAACAAAAGAGGAGCCGTCCGCAGGGCACGTATTTTCTATCTTCGTGATCTCAAAGGAAAGAAAGCACGCATCAAGGAAAAACGTATGTAATTCAAAATATACTACTGAAAAAAGGCTGTCGTTTGGCAGCCTTTTTTTATAATGTTTAGCCTGCTTATTTTTGCTGAAAAATAATATTCCTATGGAAGAAAACCGCCAGGCAACCGATTTCGACAGGCAAGTTGTTGAAATGCTCACGCTTGCTACCGAATATTTTAGATTCCTTGAATCCCTCGAAAATGTCAGCAAGACTGATTTTCAGCAATTTATTCTGAAGATGAGCGCTTTGCTTTATGTAAAAGGGCTTATGTTTCCCGAAACCGAACAACCTGATGAGAGTGGAAACGAGCGATTTGTCACAGAGGAAGAATGGGAAAATATTTTCAATGCAATAAGGGCGAAACTCGAAATGGATGATAACTTCGCTGATATTGAATCACCGGAGAATGAGGAAATTATAAAAGCAAGCCTTGCCGAATTGCTGGCCGACGTTTACCAGGATATGAAAGATTTTGCCCTCCTGTTGACCAAGCCAACCCAGACAGCTTACGATAATGCGGTATATGGGATTAAACAGCTTTTTAAGTCCCACTGGGGAATCCGACTGCTTACTGTTCAAAAGGTACTGCATTCCAGGGTTTATCCCGAACCAGGCAGCAATATTGAGATTGACTGGTAAATGTGTTTCTTAAATTTAATTTTTATCTATAGATCATTGCAACCTGTGAATTCTTAACTTTGCAATGTTTATTCAGTCTAAATAAGAAGCTTAAGTGACACTTTTCGATCTTGAACTTGGTGACAAAGCCTCAATCATAAAAGTTAAGGGGCGTGGGGCATTCAGGAAGAGAATTACCGAAATGGGATTTGTTGTCGGCAAGGAAGTAACTGTCATTAAGAAAGCTCCCCTCCTCGACCCTATTGAGTACAATATTATGGGGTACAATGTTTCCCTGCGTAATAGTGAAGCTCGACTGATAGAAGTAAGTTTTGAGCCGCCATCAGGCACATCAAATTATTCAGGTACATTTCCTGCAGAGCCTGAAATACGGATCACTGTTGCACCCGGCAAGACAATACACGTTGCCTTGGTTGGCAATCCAAATTCCGGGAAAACAACACTTTACAATTCCGCATCAGGGGCTAACGACAAAGTCGGAAACTATTCCGGTGTGACTGTAGATGCCCGGGAGAGCCGTTTCAGGTTTGGTGACTATGAATTTATCGTCACCGACCTTCCGGGAACATATTCCATCACAGCATACAGTCCCGAAGAATTATTTGTGCGTGATTTCATCTACGAAAAGATGCCCGATGTAGTTGTAAATGTGATAGATGCATCAAATCTTGAACGGAATCTCTATCTTACTACACAACTGATCGATATGGATATCAGCCTGGTAGTGGCTCTGAATATGTTCGACGAGTTGAAGCAAAGCGGCAAACAGCTGGATTTTTTGCATCTTGGCAGCATGTTGGGGATACCTTTTATACCCACTGTAGCTTCGAGGGGAAAAGGTGTTGAGGAACTTTTCAGGAAAATCATTGAAGTTTATGAAGGCCGCGACCAGTTTTCACGGCATATACATATTAATTACGGAGTGGCGATAGAGAGAGCCATTTCGGCAATCCAGGAAAAAATACGAATTCCTGCCAACAGGGAGCACCTTGACAAGGTCTCTTCCAGGTTTATGTCCATCAAACTACTTGAGAAAGATAGTTCTGTCAGGCAGTTAGCTTCGGCTTTCGCTAACAACGCTGACATCAGCAAAACATCAAATGATGAGATTTTAAAGCTGGAAAAAGATTTCAGCGAGGACACCGAAACTCTTATCACCGATGCCAAATACGGTTTTATTGCCGGGGCTCTAGCTGAAACGCTTAAGGAAAGTGCCCAGACACATCGTCGCAAAAGCGAAGTAATTGATACTCTTATCACACACAAATTCTGGGGAATACCCATTTTTATCTTTTTCATGTGGGCTACGTTTTACGGTACATTCAAAATTGGCCAATACCCGATGAACTGGATTGAAACAGGTGTTGAGTGGATATCTTCGGTGTTGCAGGCAACAATGGCCGAAGGCATGTTCAAGGATCTCCTCATCCAGGGAATTATTGGCGGTGTTGGGGGTGTTCTTATCTTCCTGCCAAATATTGTGCTTCTTTATCTTTTTATATCGCTTATGGAAGATACAGGCTATATGGCGCGGGCTGTTTTTATTATGGACAAGGCAATGCACCAGATAGGCCTTCACGGAAAATCATTCATTCCCCTGCTTATGGGATTTGGCTGCAATGTGCCGGCTATATTGTCAACAAGGATCATTGAGAGCCGCCGTGACCGTCTGCTCACTATGCTTATCAATCCGTTTATGTCGTGCAGCGCACGCTTGCCTGTTTATATCCTCTTTATCAGCGCTTTTTTCACCAATTATCAGGGGACAATCCTGTTTGCGATCTACGCTACCGGAATTCTTATTGCCATACTCTCAGCGTTGTTGTTCCGCAAAACCATCATCAGGCAAAAAGACGTTCCCTTTGTGATGGAGCTCCCGCCCTACCGTATGCCAACACTGCGCAGTATCGTGAAACACATGTGGAACCGTGCCGGACAGTATCTCAGGAAAATCGGGGGTGTTATTCTTATCGCATCAATCATTATCTGGGCTTTAGGCTATTTCCCGCAAAGAACCAAAAAGCATGATTCGTATATGAATCAAATCGCTTTAATCAGCGCGAAGTATCAAGGGCTGCGTGAATCTTTTGCCGGCAACGAACAATCAGTCAGGCAATTTGATAAAGATGAATATGCTGAAAAAGAGCAGGTTATGGCAATAATGAAAGCCGATCAGCAACAAAACTCATACATTGGCAGGCTTGGCCGGTTGATAGAGCCTGTGATGCGGCCACTGGGTTTCGACTGGAAAATGAGTGTTGCCGTCCTGACAGGAATTTCGGCTAAGGAAGTTGTGGTAGGAACACTGGGTGTGCTTTACCAGGCAGGCGATGAAGACTCAGGCAACCAGTCACTTATAAATAAGCTTCAGGGACAGGTACATACTTATGGTCCAAAAGCCGGGAAGCCTGTTTTTACCCCGCTTGTGGCCATGAGTTTCATGATTTTCATCCTTATTTACTTCCCGTGTATCGGTGTGGTAACGGCTATAAGCAGAGAATCAGGAAGTTGGAAATGGGCCGCATTTGTCATATTTTACACAACAGGATTAGCATATCTGGCTTCGCTTGCGGTTTACCAAATTGGCAGCATTATCTGAAAACGATGAAGGAACTTTTACAAAACATTTTAGCCAACCAATCTCTGGTTTTTTATTTGCTGCTTGCAGTTGCACTATTACTGACTCGTATACCTGTAGCGGGAAAGTATTTCAGGTCGGTAAACACGATGATACACGAGGCAGCCCATGCTTTCATGACTTTAGCTGTAAGCGGGCAGATCATTTCAATAAACCTGTTTGCCGACACTTCAGGATCTACAGTGACGAAAGCAAAGGGAAAGTTTGCACAATTCATGATAGCTATTGCCGGGTACCCGTTCTCTGCTTTAATGGGGCTTCTGCTGATGTTCCTGCTTTCGAGCGGAAATGAACTCTATATTCTCTTCGTTCTGCTGAGTGTTGTGTTGATCCTGATGGTGTTGTCGATCAGGAATGCTTATGGTCTCTTCTGGGCAATATCATTTGCTCTCATCAACCTGCTCCTCGTTTATTTTGACAATAAGATTGCAATAAACCTTGCTGCCACATTTTTTACGCTGATTATTCTGACTGATTCTCTGGTTTCGGCGCTGGTATTATTTGTTTTGAGTGTAAGGGATAAGAAAAAAGCCGGGGATGCCACCAACCTTCAAAAGATTACCGGAATTCCGGCCGCAGCCTGGGCAATCTTGTTTTCTGCATTTTCAGCTTTTATGGTATATCTGTCAGTAATCCACTACTTTCCGGCAATAAAAGGTATTTTCAGTTAAGATGAAATCGCACAATTCATAGATGATTGATCAAACAATGCTCTACAGAAACTGTTTAGCTGATATAGAAAAATAAAGCAATGAGCCTCCAGGAAATTCTCACGTATCTTATCGTAGCCACAGCAGCCGCATATTCCCTGTTTTCGTTTTACAGGATTATGAAGCCTGCCGGTAAAAAAGGCATAAGTTCCTGTGGCGGGCAATGCAGCGGTTGTGATGCAGTAAGTTTCAGAGACGAACTCAAAGCATTAAACAGGAAAAGTTAAAACGATTATTTCCCCTGGGCATCAAGCCGGTTAAGCCCTTCAATGGCTTTGGGGTGGTTAACGCTTATTTTCAGCACTTTATTAAAGTCTTCCCTGGCTTTTTTATAATCACCTGATAATTCAAATGCATAACCCCGGTTGAACAGTGCATCAGCGTAGGTTGAATCACTTACATAGGCAGAAGTAAAATACTCAATGGCTTTTTTGTAATCATTCAGGTAAACAAGGTTCACATACCCTGAATTGTAAAGTGCATAGCGGTTTTTAGGGTCAATTTTCAGCATCTCAGCATACGACTTCAGCGCTTCACCCGGCTTATCGTTTTCCTGGTAGAGAATTCCGAGGTTATACAGGGCTTCCATCGATTTTGGATTCGCTTTAACTGCATTCTCAAAGTAACCGATGGCCAGCTTAGGGTCTCTTTTTACAAAAATGGCACCTAACTGCATCAATGCATCATGATGTAACTGGTTAGATTGTACAGCTTTACGATAAGATTCAATAGCCTTGGTTGTGTCGCCATATTCACCCAAAACATAACCTTTCAAAAAGAAACCGTCAGCATTTTGGGGATCGAGGGTAAACACTTTTTCTACAAACTCAGCACAATGCTCATAATCCTTCATGATCATATACAGTCTTGCCTTCCTGAGATATGATTCCACGTTTATTTCATCCAGCGAAATAGCTTTATCAATTGCTTCCAGTGCCTGCTGCGGTTTGCCCATGAGAACGTAAACGTCGGAAAGGCTAAGAAAATTTGACGGTGTTTTTGGATCAAGTTCAATGGCTTTATTCACATCGGCAAGCGCATCATTCAATTTGTCATGGCTCATATAATATTCGGCCCGTTGCCGGTAAAGAGCAGAATTCTTAGTATCATTGGCAATCTTCTCATTCAACTCCCTAAGCACCGGATCAGTGACCGAGTTGTCGCTTCCCTTATTTGTTCTGCTGCATGAGATGAAGGCGATAATGATGATTAGGTATGTAATTGAAATTATACGTTGCATGTCCGAAATTTTCTGCAAAAATAAGAACTCCTTTCTTCGTAACCGAAAAAAGGAGTCCTGCTATTCAGTAAATGATCAGGTTAATTGGATTTAACGGCCTGTTTTACCAGTGACTCGATTTCATCGCAAAGTTCAGGGTTATCGGCAAACAATTTTTTGATAGCATCCCTGCCCTGGCCGAGTTTGGTATCACCATAGCTGAACCAGGAGCCGCTTTTCTTGATTATGTTCTTTTCAACTGCCAGGTCGACAAGCTCACCATACCGCGATATACCTTCGCCATAAATTATGTCGAATTCGGCAAACCTGAATGGCGGGGCAACCTTGTTCTTAACGACTTTTACCTTTACCCTGTTGCCAATGGCACTGTCGCCATCTTTTATCTGCGTTTGTTTGCGGATATCGAGGCGCACCGAAGCATAAAACTTGAGTGCATTACCGCCGGTGGTTGTTTCAGGATTACCAAACATTACACCGATCTTTTCACGCAACTGGTTGATAAAAATGCAGCAACACCCTGTTTTACTAATTGTTCCGGTGAGTTTGCGCAAAGCCTGTGACATCAGCCTGGCTTGTAATCCAACCTTGGAATCACCCATTTCTCCTTCTATTTCACTTTTGGGTGTGAGGGCAGCAACCGAGTCAATCACAATAACATCAATTGCACCGGAGCGTATAAGGTTATCGGCAATCTCCAGGGCTTGTTCGCCGCTGTCGGGTTGCGAAATCAGGAGATTTTCTATATCGACGCCAAGTTTCTGGGCATAAAACCGGTCAAAAGCGTGTTCGGCATCAATAAAAGCGGCAATACCACCTGCCTTTTGTGATTCAGCAATCACATGAAGTGCCAGGGTTGTTTTACCTGAAGACTCTGGTCCGTAAATTTCAACCACACGCCCCTTTGGCAATCCGCCAACACCAAGGGCTATATCGAGGCCGATAGATCCGGTGGGAATTGCGGGGACTTCATCTACTGCAGTGTCACCAAGTTTCATGATTGTACCCTTGCCGTAGGTTTTTTCGAGTTTATCGAGAGTAAGCTTCAGTGCGCTTAACTTTTCATTCTTTTCGTCTTTGTTCATTTGGGATAAATTAATAATGAAATCACACAAATATAGTCAGATTGATTCAACCTGATAATACTTAAAGAAGAGGTTTTCGGTTTTTTTTCAACAGCCCTGCTCATCTCTCAGATGACAATGCCGATAACAGATGTAACTGTCAGATTATCTGAGACGCGTGGTTCTTGGTATCCACTTGTGTGATTACCTTTTCTATCAGACCGTTTTCGTCAATAATGAAGGTTGTGCGATGCACACCGTCATACGTCCTGCCCATGAATTTCTTTGGTCCCCATACGCCGAATGATTTAATAATCAACTTTTCAGGATCAGGAATCAACGGGAATGGCAGTTGGTATTTAGCGGCAAATTTCTGGTGAGATTCAATCTTATCAGGACTGACGCCCAATAATATGAATCCCTTGTTTATCAATTCCTGATAATTGTCCCGTAAATTGCATGCTTCGGCTGTGCAACCCGGAGTATCGTCTTTAGGATAGAAATAGAGAATTACCTTCTTGCCAGGGAACAATTTTGAATCGATGGCATTTCCATTGTGGTCGGTCGCGGTAAAAACAGGAGCCTTGTCGCCGGCATTGAGATGTGTCATAGTGAATCAGATTTTATTGGTTAATGTTCAGCTAAAGTAACAATCAAAATGCATAATGAGTTCGGCGATTATACCTTATTCTTAATGGCTTGTTCTGCATAATATTTACAGAAACCAGTCAATCCGCAATCATTACACTTTGGCTTTCGTGCCTGGCATACATACCTGCCATGAAGTATAAGCCAGTGGTGGGCATCGGGGATATGTTTTTCAGGGATATATTTAATAAGTTGCATCTCCGAAGCCAAAGGCGTTTTTGCATTCACCGTGAGACCGAGGCGGGCGGCAACCCTGAAAACATGTGTATCAACAGCCATCGCGGGCTGTTTGAATGCCACTGAAGCCACCACGTTTGCAGTTTTTCGCCCCACACCGGGTAGTTTCTGCAACTGATCAATCGCGGAAGGCACAACTCCGTCAAATTCATCGATCAGCGTTTTAGCCATTCCGATAAGATTTTTCGTTTTGTTGTTTGGATACGAACAGCTTTTTATCAGGCCAAACACTTCATTGTATTCTGCGCGCGAAAGGCTCAAAGCATCAGGAAATTTTTTGTAAAAAGCCGGAGTGAGCATATTGACGCGCTTATCGGTGCATTGAGCCGAGAGTATCACGGCAACGATCAACTGGTATGGATCGCTGTAATGAAGTTCAGTTTCTGCTACTGGCATATTCACTGAGAAATACTCAATAAATCGGCGGTAACGCTCTTTGACTGGAATTGTTTTTGGCATAACCGGAAATGATCGGTAAATTTAGAGATTCCCTTTAAGTGAATAAAAAAAAATCCCCGGTTGCTGGCCGGGGAGTTCAAAGGTTAAGTCTTTTAATTCAGGATGATGATGGTTCTTCCTGTTAGGTTGTTTTGCAAAACCTGCAGTGCCCTTGAGTATCCGAAGATGAAATTCATTGTTTCTTCTGAAGGCAGGTCGGAGGCGGTTCTGTGAACCCTTTTGCTCTCCTTTTGTTTTGAAACAACTGGTGTAAGAGTAAATGTTCTTGCCATATACCGGGATTGCGTTTTACTTTCGTTTATTGAATAACGCAGGTATTATCCCGATATTTTATCCGGCAAAAAAATTATGTGGTTAAAACGATATCTTTTTTATCGATAAGTTTCCTGAGGTTGATGAGCGCATAACGCATACGGCCAAGCGCAGTGTTAATGCTCACATCGGTCTGCTCGGCTATCTCTTTAAAACTCATATCAGCATAGTGGCGCATCATGAGCACTTCGCGCTGTTCTTCGGGAAGATATTCGATAAGGCTGCGCACATCCTGGTGAATCTGATCAACGATCATGCGCTCTTCTACCGAATCATCAACAATGTACAGGTGGTCGAAAATATCGCCATCCTCGTTGTTATTGTCAATTGTGGGAATACGTTTGGATTTGCGGAAGTAGTCAATGATAAGGTTATGCGAAATACGCATTACCCATTGAATGAACTTTCCTTCTTCCTTATAAGTGCCAGAGCGCAAGGTATTGATCACTTTGATGAAGGCATCCTGAAAGATGTCATCAGCAAGGTGCCTGTCCTTAACGACAAGTAAAATATACGAGTATACTTTCTGCTTGTGCCGGTTGATCAGAATCTCAAGACTGGCATGGTTGCCCGACAGATATTCGCCTATCAACTCCTGGTCACTAATGAAAGGGGTTTCCATAGCTCCTCCTTGGATTAGTTTAGTATTTATCTGAGTTTAAGAGCGTATAGATCTGTCGATAAATGGCCTCCTATTGAGTTGATTCTGTGTTGATTAACTTTTTATTTTTCGGAAGAGAATTGTTGCTAATTTTGTTCCGGCGAGGCAAATATAATACATAATTCAATAAAAGTTTTCAACAGACTAATTTTTTGTGAAATAACTCCTGTTGAAAATGTATTTATGGCCTTGTATATTAATAGATTTAGCACCTAAAAGTAATACATGTTTCAGGAGTAAATCTGTTTGAAACTGTTAACCGGGTGTTATTAATTACCGCATCAATTCCATGAACTACCAGAATATTGACCTTCTCGATCCCAGGAAATTCATCATCATCAAAGGTGCAAGGGTCAACAACCTCAAAAATTTGTCAGTTGCCATACCAAGAAACACCCTTACAGTCATTACCGGTTTATCAGGTTCGGGCAAATCATCACTGGCTTTCGATACCTTGTACGCCGACGGGCAGCGACGGTACATCGAGAGTTTGAGCGCTTACGCCAGGCAATTCCTTGGGCGCATGAGCAAGCCCGAGGTCGATTATATTCGTGGGATCGCCCCGGCCATTGCTATTGAACAGAAAGTGAATACCCGTAATCCCCGATCAACGGTAGGCACTTCCACCGAAATATATGAGTATATCAAACTGCTGTTTGCAAGAATTGGTAAGACTTTTTCTCCGGTTTCCGGCAACCAGGTAAAGCGTGACTCGGTTTCAGATGTTGTTGATTTTGCCCTTTCACTGCCTGAAGACTCTGCCGTTACGATATTTAGTCCACTGATCAGGAAAGACGGGCGCTCATTAAAGGAACACCTTACAGTAATCATGCAGCAAGGTTTTTCGCGCATAGTATCAAATGGAGATATTCTGAAAATAAGCGATGTTATCGACAAACTCAACACCCTGAATGAGGAGAAGTTACATCTGCTTATCGACCGTTTTGCAGTGGATAAATCAGATGCTGACCTTGCAGCAAGAATTGCTGATTCGGTCGAAACAGCATTCTTTGAAGGCAATGGTGCCTGCTCTATTCGATATAATGCTGATAACGGTCTGAAAACTGTTGCCTTCAGCAGCCGCTTCGAGCTTGACGGAATGACGTTTGAAGAACCTTCCATACATCTTTTCAGTTTCAACAATCCGTTTGGTGCGTGCAAAACCTGTGAGGGTTTCGGGAGTGTAATTGGTATTGATGAAGACCTTGTGGTTCCTGATAAAAGTCTTTCGGTGTATGATGATGCCGTTGCGTGCTGGAAAGGAGAAAAGATGAGCGAATGGAAACATGAACTCATCAGGAATGCACATCATTTCAATTTCCCGGTGCACACACCCTATTACAATCTTACAAGCGAAGAGCGTGAGTTGTTGTGGAGTGGTAACAGATATTTTGGGGGAATTCGCGATTTCTTTGAAATGGTGGAAAGCAACACCTATAAAATTCAATACAGGGTCATGCTTTCGCGCTACAGGGGGAAAACGGTTTGCCCTGATTGTAAAGGCACAAGGTTGCGGAAAGACGCCAACTATGTGAAAATAAACGGTAAATCAGTGACCGACCTTGTACTAATGCCGGTAGCTGATTCACTAGCATTTTTTGAAGACCTGAAACTTCAAGAATATGAATTGCAGGTTGCAGCACGAATACTTGTTGAAATCAAGCAGCGGCTGCGCTTTCTGTGTGAAGTAGGCCTGCCATACCTCACGCTTAACAGATTGTCGAATAGTTTGTCGGGCGGCGAATCGCAACGTATCAATCTGGCCACTTCGCTGGGCAGCAGCCTTGTCGGGTCAATGTACATACTTGACGAGCCCAGCATCGGGTTACACCCGCGTGACACTCACCTTCTTATTGGTGTGCTCAAAGGACTGCGTGACCTTGGAAACACGGTTATTGTTGTAGAGCACGATGAGGAAATCATAAAGGCTTCAGACCAATTAATTGATATCGGCCCCCTGGCGGGGAACCATGGTGGTGAACTCGTTTTCCAGGGCAATGTTGACGCAATCATGGATCATGAAGTTAGTCTTACAGGAAAATATTTATCGGGAAGGCTTAAAATAGAGACACCCGTCTCACGACGTAAATGGCACGACTACATCGAGTTGCGTGGTGTCAGGGAAAATAATCTCAAGAATATCGATGTGAAATTCCCGCTTAAAGTGATGACAGTCATCACAGGTGTCAGCGGATCGGGCAAAACATCGCTTGTGAAGCGCGTTTTATATCCGGCGCTTAAGAAGATAAATGGCGGTTATGCCGAGCGCACGGGTAAATTTGACAGGCTGGAAGGAGAATATTCACGCATTGCAGCGATAGAATTGATCGACCAGAATCCGATTGGCAGGTCGTCAAGATCGAACCCGGCAACTTATGTTAAAGCATTTGACGACATAAGAACACTATTTTCCGATCAGCAACTGGCCAAAACCAGGGGATACAAAGCGGGATATTTCTCATTCAACATTGAAGGCGGGCGCTGCGAAGAGTGTGAAGGAGAAGGAATTGTAACTGTTGAAATGCAGTTTATGGCCGATATACATCTCACATGTGATGCATGCAAGGGCAAGCGTTACAGGGACGAAGTGCTGGATGTGAAGTTTGACGGCCATTCCATTGCCGATATACTTGAGCTAACCATAGAACAAGCCCTTGAACTGTTTGAAAAGCATTCGGCCAGGAATCATACCTGCCAGCGAATTGCTGCCAAACTCAAACCTCTTGCCGATGTCGGACTTGGCTACCTCGAGATGGGCCAGTCGAGCGACACATTTTCAGGTGGTGAAGCACAGCGTATAAAGCTTGCTTCGTTTCTTACGAAAGGAGCCAGCGAATCCCCTACCCTGTTTATCTTTGATGAACCGACTACCGGACTCCATTTTCACGACATCCATAAACTGCTTATCGCCTTTAACGAATTGATTACCAAGGGACATAGCGTAGTTGTGATTGAGCATAATCCTGAAGTGATAAAGAGTGCCGACTGGGTGATTGACCTTGGACCTGAAGGCGGAGACAAAGGCGGATTTATTGTATTTGAAGGCACACCTGAACAACTGGCCAGTTGCAATGAATCTTATACAGGTAAATTCTTGAAAGATAAACTCTTATAGCGATGAGACCTAACCTCATATTTGCTGATCATGATTTACTCGCCTTCATAAACTTTCAATCCTGATAGTCCTCGATAGCTTTAGGGATCGGGACTCAAACTCTCAAACCTGCCCGCCCCCTCGATAGCATTAGCGCGGCAGGCGGGCTTTCAAACTTTCAAACTTTATCATCCATGCACCTCCATTACTTTCAACACGATGATTATGAAGATCTTGCTTATATCAGAGAATGGGCACAGAACAAAGGATTCACAACGTCGTGCACACGTTTAGATCGTGCTGATCCAAAGCTACCCTCTCACGGGGATTATGACTGGCTGATTATATTGGGCGGGGCTGTGGGTGCATACGAAGAAGCCCTTTATCCATGGCTGATTGAGGAGAAAAAGTTTATAAGAGAAGCAATCAGAGAAGGGAAACTGGTTCTTGGAATATGCCTTGGTTCACAGTTGATTGCATCGTCTCTTGGTGCTGATGTGTATCCGAATTCAGCTCCTGAAATCGGTTATTTTCCTGTATATTTTAACCAAAACGCAAAGCAGGATGATTTATATAGCCTGTTGCCTGATGAACTAACGGTAATGCACTGGCATAACGATACTTTTAATTTACCCGAAGGTGCGGTGTGCATGGCTTCTTCAGCCAGGACTCGTAATCAGGCATTTCGCTGGGGTAAGAATGTTTTTGCGTTGCAGTTTCATTTCGAATTGACTGAAATGTCTGCCAATACTCTTATTGATAAATCTGGCAAAAATCTGCAGATTTCGGAATCAGTCCAACCGGCAGAGGTAATCCGGAGTAAAAACTATGTCACCCTTGAGAATAACAGACTATTTGGCCAGTTTCTAGATAAACTATTGACAATCTGATACCTTCTTTACCTTTTCACTCCCTATCCTGCATGTTAGCTATCTTCTGCGCTAAACCGAGGATAGAACCATTGTTGAAAAAAATGTAGAAAACAGACATTTGACGTAATATTAACGACAAAATGCGTATCTTTGTGGGTGAAAATAAACAACTATGGAAGTATTTGAGCCGCTGGCCACATATGCGAAAACCGATGACGTTCAGTCGCTTACACTTGTAAATATAGTGCGTAAAGGTGTTCAGTTCAATGCTTTTGACAAAATGGCTGATCAATGCGGTTTTTCGATGACCGAATGGTCGGTATTCCTGCACCTGTCGGAGCGAAGCATGCAAAGGTATCGTAAGGAAAACAAGTCGTTTGATCTGCCACAGTCGGAAAAGATCCTCGAAATAGCCATGCTTTTTAACCGGGGTGTGGAAGTTTTCGGTAACCTCAGCAGGTTTAATGAATGGCTTGGGCTGGAAAACATTGTGCTGGGCAATATCAAGCCCAAATCGTTGCTGGACAGCACTTTCGGCATTAATCTTTTGAAAGAAGAGCTCATCCGGATCGAGCACGGCATACTTTCATGATCGTATTCAGGCTTAGCAAGGCTGCATATGCTGATGACCTGTCGGGCAGAGGCGCTGAACTTACCGGCGGACGCTGGAACAGTAAAGGAACCGCGATGGTTTTTACCAGCGAATCAAGGGCTTTGTGTGCTGTGGAGATTGCCGTACACATACCTCTCGGCATTCTGCCTTTGGATTATTTGCTCATCACGATTGAAATTCCTGATCGGATCAGGTATGATGAAGTTTCGCCCGAAGACCTCCCTGATGGTTGGAATTCAATGCCATACGGAACTTTAACCCGAAAAACCGGTGACAATTTTGTCAAAGAAATGAAGTCGGCCGTAATGAAAGTTCCTTCGGCTGTTATTCCTGGTGAGTTTAATTTCCTGGTTAATCCGAAGCACCCCGATAGCAGCCTGATTACCATAAGATCCACTCAGCCTTTCAAATTTGACAGCAGGCTGTTCTTATGACATTTGTATCGTTTCTCAGTGATTTACCTATTTGATTTCTTGTTTTCTTCTCAATTTTCTATTCTTATCTTTTGTACTTTTGCACCCGCAAATCCGACAAGCAAATTCATTAAAATATAATTAAATCAACAAAAAGGAGAATTTCTTCTATGACAACCGACAATCAGAACAAGTACGTTTATTACTTCGGCGGCAAGCAGGCTGAAGGAAACGGAAAAATGAAAGAACTGCTCGGCGGTAAAGGTGCCAATCTTGCCGACATGAACCTGATCGGTATTCCCGTTCCTCCAGGATTCACCATTACTACCGAAGTCTGCAATAATTACTTCAAACTTGGCCACGACGCTGTTGTGGGAATGATAAAACCACAGGTAGATGAGGCCATAATCAAGGTGGAAACCGCTCTCGCAGGGCCCAAATTCGGTGACAATAAAAACCCGTTACTTGTTTCGGTTCGTTCAGGCGCCCGCGCTTCGATGCCCGGCATGATGGACACAATCCTTAACCTCGGTTTGAATGACGAAGCTGTTGAAAGTGTTGCTGCAAAAAGTGGTAATCCACGGTTCGCATGGGATTCATACCGCCGCTTTGTTCAGATGTACGGCGATGTGGTTTTAGGCATGAAACCTGCCAGCAAGGAAGATCATGATCCTTTCGAAGAGATTATTGACCATCTGAAAGAAGAAAAAGGTGTTGAACTTGACACCCAGCTCAATACCGAAGACCTTAAGGAACTCGTAAAAAGGTTCAAGGCAGTTGTTAAAGAAAAGACCGGCCATGATTTTCCGGTTAATCCATGGGAACAGCTTTGGGGCGCCATTGTAGCTGTATTCAACAGCTGGATGAACGACCGTGCTATCCTCTACCGCAAGCTCAACGGTATTCCTGAAGAATGGGGTACAGCAGTTAACGTACAGGCCATGGTTTTTGGCAATATGGGTAACAATTCAGCTACCGGTGTTGCTTTTACGCGCGATGCCGCTACCGGCGAAGATATCTTCAACGGAGAATACCTTATCAATGCACAGGGCGAAGATGTTGTTGCCGGTATCCGTACTCCGCAGCAGATCACCCTCGAAGGTTCAAAACGCTGGGCTGCCCAGCAGGGTATCAGCGAGGATGTTCGCAAAAACCAATACCCTTCACTTGAAGAAACCATGCCGGAAGTTTACAAGGAACTGGATGCTATTCAGCAAAACCTTGAAGATCATTACACCGACATGCAGGATATTGAATTCACTATCCAGGATCGCAAACTGTGGATGCTTCAGACGCGTAATGGCAAACGTACCGGCGCTGCCATGGTAAAAATTGCCATAGATATGCTTCACCAGGGCAAGATCAACGAACAGGAAGCCGTCCTGCGTGTTGAACCTGCCAAACTGGATGAACTTCTCCACCCTGTTTTTGATACTGTGGCTGTAAAAAGTGCAAAAGTGATGGGCAAAGGCTTGCCTGCATCACCAGGCGCTGCTACCGGACAGATTGTATTTTTCGCTGAAGATGCCGAAACATGGGCCGCACAAGGCAAGAAAACCATTCTTGTACGTATTGAAACATCCCCTGAAGACCTGCGCGGAATGAACGTAGCCAAGGGTATCCTTACCGCTCGTGGTGGTATGACTTCACATGCAGCCGTTGTGGCCCGCGGAATGGGTAAATGCTGCGTTTCAGGTGCCGGAAGCATAGAAGTTGATTATAAGAACCGCACCCTTACAATGAAGGGCAAAGTTTATAATGAAGGTGATTTTATTTCGCTCAACGGTTCAACCGGTGAAATTTATGACGGGAAAGTCGCATCGCAGGATGCTTCCTTGTCAGGAGATTTTGGCCAGTTGATGGAACTTGCCGATAAACATTCAAGGATGCATGTCCGTACCAATGCCGACACTCCTCACGACAGCCGTGTTGCCCGCAACTTTGGTGCTAAAGGTATCGGCCTTTGCCGCACCGAGCACATGTTTTTTGAAGGAGCAAAAATCAAAGCCATGCGCGAAATGATTCTTGCTGATGATGAAGCAGGCCGCCGCAAAGCACTCGACAAACTCCTCCCCATGCAACGCGAAGACTTCGAAGGTATTTTCGAAGCAATGCAGGGCTTACCTGTTACTGTTCGTACACTTGACCCTCCTTTGCACGAGTTTGTCCCGCACGAAGAAGCCAACCAGGCTGAAATGGCCGCCGAAATGGGCATCAGCGTTGAAGACGTGAAGAGAAAAGTTGATTCACTGCACGAAATGAATCCTATGCTCGGTCATCGTGGCTGCCGCTTAGGCAACACCTATCCCGAGATTACCGAGATGCAGACCCGCGCTATCCTTGAAGCCGCCCTTAATTTGAAAGCCCGTGGCATCGAAGCCAAACCCGAGATCATGATTCCTCTTGCAGGAACCAGGAAAGAACTCGAAATGCAGATCGACATCGTTCGCAAGACTGCCGAAAAACTGTTTGCCGAACGCAATGATAAAATTGACTATCTCGCCGGTACCATGATCGAAATCCCGAGGGCAGCCCTCACCGCCGACATGATCGCCGAAGTTGCTGAATTCTTCTCATTCGGAACCAACGACCTTACCCAGATGACTTTCGGATATTCGCGTGACGATGCCGGAAAATTCCTCCCGGTTTACCTCGATAAGAACATCCTGAAGAACGACCCATTCCAGGTTCTTGACCAGGAAGGTGTTGGACAACTGGTGAAAATGGCAACTGAAAAAGGCCGTTCAACCCGTCCGAACCTGAAAGTAGGTATTTGCGGTGAACATGGTGGTGAACCTTCATCGGTTGAATTCTGCCATACAGTAGGAATGAACTATGTAAGCTGCTCGCCTTTCCGCGTTCCAATTGCACGCCTTGCTGCTGCACAGGCTGCTATTAAGGAAGCCAAAGCGAAAAAGTAAAAGGCTGATATGTAATCTGAAAGCCGCTTCGATATTGGAGCGGCTTTTTTTATTCATTCAATAAATATATGCAAATGAAATGTGAAAGGAAGTTGCCTTATTTGTAATTTAGTGATCAAATCAGGAATATGGGCACCAGGCCTTGTTTTTCAGCGGTTAAATGGCAGGCAGTCAGCCTGTTGTTATGCCTCTTTGCCTTTAATACACGATTAAAAGCTGATATTCCGCCCTTTGCAGATCGGCTTTGCTCGATTTCCGATCTTTTAAATGATGATCCTCTTGGAGATATTGCTTCCTTGAATGTTCCTCTGAAACGGGCAGGCCGGCTGTTTCTTATCGAAGCAAAAGTTGACGATCAAACAGGAAATTTCGTGTTTGATACAGGTGCAACAGGCCTGGTATTAAACTCCACCTACTTCAGAAAGTACACAAATTATGAAAAATCGGCAGCAGCCGGCAGTATTGTAGGAACATCATCCGCGATAAAGAGGATCGTGATTAGCCAGATAGAAATTGGTGCGCTGAAATATAAAAACATTGAGGCTGATCTTGCCGATTTAGGGCATATAGAGAATCGCAGAGGAGTTAAAATTCTTGGATTGTTCGGGTTAAACATGATCGACAACTTTGAAGTGATCTTTGATGCCAGGAACAATCAGCTTCAACTATACCTTGTTGACAAAGAAGGAAACAGGATTGACAGGAAAAAATCGGATCAGGAATTCGATTACACTCAAAAATTGGATCTGCATAAAAAGATCATGCTTCTACAGGGCCAGGTTGGGGATAAACAACTGAATTTCTGCCTTGACACCGGTGCAGAAACCAATGTTATTGACAGCCAGTTGCCAAAAAAAGTCCTGAATACAATCAAGATCAACAGAAGCTCAAACCTTCAGGGAGCAAATGCCGGAAACGTAGAAGTATTGTATGGTACAATGAGCGAACTTAAATTGGGAGAAAAACAATTAGGACAGATGGAGACTATCGTAACCAGCCTGGAAAGAATGAGTGAAGCCTATGATTGCACTATCGATGGTATGCTGGGCTATGATTTTTGGCGTAAAGGCATTTTTTGTATTAATTTCGGGAAAGGTACCATAAGCTTCAGCCTATGGAAAGGAGAGAATCAATGATGCGAAGGATAAATGCGATATTGTTCATTTTGGCACTTGCAACGTCGATAAGCAGCAATGCACAAGATAAGCAGGAAAACATATGCTTTGTGAACAACGATGTGATGTACCTGCAACTGGATGATCGCTGGAGCGATGCCCGAAAGAAGGAGATTGCCGGTTTGTATCATATCGACAGCTTACTTATGTCACAGGCATTCACCGGAAGGATTTTTACCACCGACAGCCTTGTATGGAGCGTTTCGAGGGTTGACGAGCATGTTATAACGTTATCAAAATCATTATCCTGCAAGCCGTCTGCTTGTTTCAACCCGACCGATGTTGTGCTGGTGGAAGATAAAATCATTGTTCCGCAACCTCCTTCAGTCCCTGATAACGGTCAATGGCAGCCGTTAGCTATTCCGCAGATATTCAGCATTATATTCGGTGAGCAGTTACCATACGGAATCAATGAATTTAATAAAAAGCAAACAGTCAGTTCCGACGGTGATTCTGTAATATTCCTGTTGCCGGGTTATGCTGACAGCAAAGAGGTGTATCTGTCGGGTACTTTCAATAACTGGAGTACCCTGCAACAGCCTATGCAGAAGTTACCATCAGGATGGCAGGTTAGAATAAGAATTCCATCCGGCAAATACCTGTATAAATTTATTGTCGATGGAAGATGGATACATGATCCGTATAACAAGCAAAAGGAACATGACGGGCAGGGCGGCTTTAATTCAGTTTATTACAATTATAATCATGCGTTCAGGCTTGATGCGCATCAGGACGCACGCAAGGTTTTTTTGACCGGCAGCTTTAACAACTGGCGTACTAATCAGTTGAAAATGAAGAAGACCGATACCGGCTGGGAGTTGCCGATCTATCTCAGGGAAGGCACCTATGCCTACAAGTTTATAGTGGATGGCGAATGGATAACTGATCCTGCAAATAAGAATCTCCGCGCAGATGCAGGTGGAAATCTTAATTCATTTATGGGGATAGGTGACAGCATTGTTTTCAGGCTATCGGGTTTTGATTCAGCCAGTCAGGTTGTGCTTTCAGGAAGTTTCAACCGCTGGAGCACAGATGAACTGGTGATGAATAAAGTTAAAGATGGCTGGGAACTGCCCTATGTCCTTGGCAGGGGATACTATGAATACAAATTCATAGCCGATGGCAAATGGATGCCCGATCCTGCAAACCCATCGACTGTTGGATCAGGTGATTACACTAATTCGTATATCATTATCGGTGCCAACTATACATTTAAACTCGCCGGTTTTTCCGATGCCGCTAAAGTAATTGTTACGGGCAGCTTTAACGGATGGCAGACTGAAAGTTATAGAATGAATAAAACCAGTGATGGATGGACATTTTCAGCCTACCTGAAACCCGGGAAATATACCTACAAATTCATTGTTGACGGCACATGGCTGCTCGATCCCGGAAACGACCTCTGGGAACCCAATGCTGAAGGCACCGGCAATTCAGTCTTATGGATTGAACCCTAAGTAAAGGTTCTGAACGAATGGTGATGCCTACTTATTCAGACTCCGGGATTTTTTAAACAACATGTACCACGTAACAGCGTATATATCAGGGTCATGATTATCTGATTGTACTGTGGCATCATCAATTCCGTGCATGTAGGGCACCATTACATCATCACCGGGCTTCCAGTTGGCCGGAGTAAGAACCGTGTTCAGCACTGCAATCTGAAGTGCCTCAACAGTTCTTTTGATCTCATCAATATTCCTTCCCACGTTATTCGGGTAAAAGAAAATTGCTGCCACCCTGTTATCAGGATTGATAATGAATACGCCTCTGACATCTTTTGTATTATCAGTTTCTGATTGCAGCATACCATATTGGAGAGCAATTGACTTGTTTGCGTCGTCGATGAGAGGAAAATTGATTCTTACAGGATCACGGCCAAGATAGCTGACTGTTTCGAGCGACTTCTTCCAACTGATATGTTTTTCTAAAGTATCGGTAGAAACTACGAGCAGTGATACTCCCAGATTTTCAAATTCAGCCTGTTTGCCCGCCAACTCAATGATTTCTGATGAACAAACTGAGGTATAATCGGCGGGATGGCTGAAGAGTATTTTCCACCTGCGACCATAATCTTCGGGAAAATTGATAATTCCTTCTGTTGACTTTGCTGTGAATGAGGGTGCTGCATCACCGAGCAAAGGCATCCTTCTTAGTGGGACATCCTGTGCAAAACCGGTTAGCGTTATCACAAACAGGAGCAGGAAAAGTATAATCGGATTTTTCATTTTCATAAAGGTTTTATGTGAATGTATATATAAAACAATCCATGCTGCTATGTGTTAGTGCATATACGTAAGCTATTTGTTAACAGACTGTTAAACTTAAGTATGCAACGATGAACTATGTTTATTCAATGATCATTCTGATTAAACATGTCTTATCTATCCATTTTCAGCTAAAAGAGAAAAGCCCGGATCAAAGTCAGGGCTTCACCATAATATTGACTTTTTCAAATAATCTCAGATGTGGAAAGTTATACCCTGAGCCAGTGCTGTTTTACCACTGAAATTGACAGTATTTATCGCGTTGGCCCCTACGATTTTGTTGGACTCCAGCGCGTTCATTTTCCAGCCATTTTTATTGGCGTCATACCAAGTGATGACCAAATACCATTTATTTCGGTCATCCTCCGCTGATGAGATGCAACACCATGACGTCGTCCCCTTCATGGATGAATGTCCCGCCGTACTCATCCCTCTTTACCAAATGCCCGTTGATCTTCACGATCAGAAGCTTAAAGGTATAGTTCTTCAGCGACAGTAATTCACTCACGGAGATCTCTTCCCGTTCAATCTCCTCTACCCGGTTATTCAACAAAACTTTCACGATTTCGATATTTCGTTATTTCGCTATTTCAAAAGTATCTCCAGTGCCACATTCGCCTGCTGATTCGCCACAATCCCCACCCGGGGCGCCAGCGGCGGATGATCCGATGATATCTCCGAGACCCCGTCGCCGCAAATGTACATTTTATCGGAAGCACGAACCATCAATTCGTTGCTGAGTCCCCACCCCGCCATACCCAAACCGAGCACAAGGTATTTCTCCTGAAACACCGACAGCACAGTCTCGATGAGCATCTGCTTCTGATCCGCCAGATCAAACGCCTCTATGATGACATCGCAATCTTTGAAAATGGCCGGAATATTCTCCGGTGTCAGCATGACGTTATGGAGGATGACCTTAACGTCCGGATTGATCCTGCCGATGTTGATCTCCAGGGCTTCTGTCTTCAGCATCCCCACCTGGTCCAGAAAAAAATATTGTCGGTTGAGGTTGCTTATGATGATCACGTCGTAGTCGGCCAGGACAAGCGTCCCAACGCCTACGCGGGCCAGTGCCACGGCGCAGTTGGAACCCAAACCTCCGCACCCGGCAATGCCTACAGTCTTTCCCCGGAGGTGTGCCTTTATCTCATCAAATGTCATACGCTGTCGTTCAAAAGACGCAAAAATAAATACCAAATCAAATTTACACAAAATGAAATATTTCCCCTTTCCCATTCACGGATATATCTTAAATTTGTATTGTTTATCCTGTAATAATAAAACTATATATATGAAACTTGCCGAATTTCAGAAAACACACAAGCTTTTGGCCCGATACACCTACACATGGGCGCCGATCGACAAGGGATACAACAACCGGACGATCTACATCAACGTGGGTGACAACACCTTCAAAGAAAAACCGGTCACACAGGAGATGAAAGATAAATTCATAGGAGGAAAAGGATTTGACCTTCGCCTGCTGTGGGATGCCACAAAACCCGGCACAAAGTGGAACGATCCTGAAAACGAGATCGTGATCTCCGGCGGCCCCTGCTGCGGCATCACCCAGTACTCCGGTAGCGGTAAAGCGATCTGCTGCGCCATAAGTCCGCAAACCGACATCGTGGTCGACTCCAATGTCGGGGGATTCTTCGGGCCCTTCCTGAAATTCTGCGGATTCGATGCTATAGAACTGCAAGGGAAAGCCTCGGAAGAGATCCTCATTATCTTTGATGAATATGCCGCCTCAATCGATATCTACGAAGCCACCGATCTGCCCTCCGACAGCCATGTCCTCGCAGAAGAGCTTCACGAGATGCTCGCCAACGAAGGCAATGAGAAGGACAAATACAACGTCTCCGTCGTATCCTCCGGAACAGCCGCGGAACACTCGCTCATCGGCATGCTCAACTTCTCCTTCTACGACCCGAAGAGAAAGAAGGTACGACTGAAACAAGCCGGCCGGGGCGGAATCGGCACCGTCCTTCGCGATAAAAAGATCAAAGCCATTGCTGCTCACGTCAAAGGCGTGAGTGGAAACCGCAACAACGTCGTCAATCTCGAAGCGATCCAGGAACGAGGCCGCCGCTTCAACAAAGAGATGCGCGAACTCGACGACAAACAATGCGAGATGCGCAAGAAGGGCACCGCCCACCTGACCCATATCATGAACGATTATGACCTCCTCCCTGTCAATAATTTCAAATACGGCAGCCATAAGGATGCAGGCAAGATCCACGGTGATGTCTGGATGTCGTACTTCACCCAGAATATCCCCGACGGTTGCTGGATCGGCTGCAACATGGCCTGCGCCAAAGGGGTCGACAACTACGAACTCCGCACGGGTCCCTATAAAGGCGACAGGGTCATCGTCGACGGACCCGAATACGAAACCACGTCATCGCTGGGTTCCATTGCCGGGATATTCAATCCCGACTTCACCATCGAAGCCAACTTCTACTGCGATACTTACGGGATCTGCACCATCTCCTGGGGCACCATCCTGGGTTTCGTTATGGAATGTTATGAAAACGGTATCCTAAACGAGGAGCGCACAGGGGGACTGAAATTGAACTTCGGGAATGCGGATGCAGCCATGGAGCTCCTCCACCTTGTCTCCAAAGGAGAAGGATTTGGTGTCATAGCCGGACAGGGCGTCCGCAAGATGAAACAGATGTTTGCCGAAAAAGGATGGGGCGACCCCGCCTTCATGCAGGATATCGGCATGGAGAACAAAGGTCTCGAATATTCACAGTATGTCTCCAAAGAATCGTTGGCCCAGCAAGGCGGATACGCGATGACAAACAAGGGGCCGCAGCACGACGAGGCATGGCTGATCTTTATGGACATGGTCAACAACCAGATTCCGACATTCGAAAAGAAAGCTGAAGCACTGCACTATTTCCCTATGTTCCGCACCTGGTTCGGACTGGCGGGCTTCTGCAAATTACCTTGGAATGATGTGGAGCCGGAAAACAATGCACAGGCCGACGAACCGGCCAAGGTGCCCGAGCATGTCGATAACTATGTCACCATCTTCAACGCTGTAACCGGGTTGAACATCGACAAACAGGAGATCATCAGGCAGTCGGAACGGGTCTATAACTTCCAGCGCATCTTCAACATTCGCCGCGGGTACGGCCTGCGCAAACACGATGCCCAGCCATACAGGGCCTGCGGACCGGTCACGAAGGAAGAATACGAAAGCCGCGCCGAACGGTATGACAAACAACTAAAAGAGCAGATCGGATTCGATCCGGCCGGAAAGACGACGGAAGTGAAGATGAAGGTACTTCGCGAATACCGCGAAAACCGGTACGAACAACTCCTCGACGCGGTCTATGAACGCCGTGGCTGGACCAGAAACGGCGTGCCCAAAATCGAACACCTCAAAAAACTCGGCATGGATTTGCCGGAGCTGATTGAGGTGGTAGCTCCGCTGCAATAAATGCGAAATGTAAAGTTCGGAGTGCGAAATTTCGGATTCGGGATTCCGCACTCCGCACTTATTAGTGGCAACGATCCTCCTTCATAAACGGATAGCTAAACTCCACCGGTGGAATCAGGGTTTCTTTAATCGTCCGGGGGTTGGTCCAGCGGAGCAGGTTCAGTTGACTTCCCGATTTATCGTTGGTTCCCGAGGCGCGGGCTCCGCCGAAGGGCTGTTGACCTACAACAGCTCCCGTGGGCTTGTCGTTAAAGTAGATGTTCCCTGCCGCATAACGTAATACCCGGCATGCTGCATTCAGTGCATTGCGGTCCTTCGAGAAGACCGACCCCGTGAGTCCATAAGGAGAGGTCTGGTCGCACACCTTCAACGTCTCCTCAAAATCCTTGTCTTTGTAAACATAGATGGTCATCACAGGGCCGAAGATCTCCTCCTCCATGGTCTTGAAATGCGGATCGAAGGCCTGTATCAGCGTGGGCTGGATGAAATAGCCCTTCGACTTGTCGCCCGTGCCTCCGAAGATGATCTTCGCATTGTTTGATTTCTTTGCAAAATCGATATAACTCATAATATTGTCGAAGGAGGCCTCATCGATAACGGCATTCATGAAATTGCTGAATTCCCTGACATCCCCCACGGTGACCTGCGAAAGCATGTCGCCGATGCGATCCCTGATCTCATTCCACAACGATTCCGGGATATAACCACGGGATGCCGCGGAACACTTCTGTCCCTGGTACTCATAGGCTCCACGCATGATGGCGACGGCCACCTCCTGCGGGTCGGCGGAGGGGTGTACAAAGACGAAGTCCTTACCGCCTGTTTCCCCTACGATCCTCGGATAGGACCGGTAATCACCCAAATGGCCGGATGCCATGTTCCAGATGCTATTGAAGGTGCCTGTTGATCCGGTGAAATGGATGCCGGCAAGGTCGCGGTGAAGGATCGCCGTTTTCCCCACCAGGGATCCAGATCCCGGGATGAAGTTGATGACTCCGTCGGGCAAACCGGCCTCTTTGAAAACCTGCATCAGAAAATAGTTTGAGAAGATCGCGGTGGTAGCCGGCTTCCATACGGAGGTATTACCCATCAGCACAGGCGCCATGTTCAGGTTGGAGGCAATGGCAGTGAAGTTGAACGGGGTGACGGTAAAAACGAACCCTTCCAGGGGCCGGTACTCGATGCGGTTGATGATCCCCGGCTCCGACACGGGCTGGTCCTTGTAGATCTCGGAGCTGAACCACGCGTTGAAGTTGAGAAAATCGATGGTCTCACAGGCAGCGTCGATCTCTGCCTGGTAGGCATTCTTTCCCTGACCCAGCATGGTGGATGCATTGATGAGGAAACGATGCTTTCGGGCAAGCAGTTCAGCCGCCTTCATGTTGATGGAAACCCGCTCCACCCAAGGCGTCTCCGACCACTCCCTGTGTGCTTTCAAGGCCGCGTCGATGGCCATCTTCACCTCCTTCTCGCCTGCCTTGTGATACCGGGCAAGCACATGGCCGTGGTCGTGCGGCATTACCACGGTGCCTGTGTCACCCGTTCGCACCTCCTTACCCCCGATGATCAGAGGTATGTCCTGTACCTCACCGCTGAGGCGGTTAAGTTCTGAATTTAAGGCTTTACGCTCCCGCGTTCCCGGGGAGTAGGAATGGACCTTTTCGTTCTTCGGTCGCTCAATGTTAAAAATGGCATTGTTCATGGCACTGGATGTTGTTTTTCGTGCTGTAAAGATATAGATTATTTAGAATGCGTCTAAATAACTTTGTGTTAATTTTTAAAGGATGCCCGTTCCCTGGATCATGATTTCAGGAAGAGAAAGAGCAGAACCATTGCGGCTGCAATGAAGATTCAGATCAGTGCGGCGCCGGCACCTACATCAATCTTCGGCCATAAATATCGGAGAGTCTCGCGTATAAAGAGATTCCTACAAGGTTGAACAGGCTAAAGATATTGAAGATCAATGAGAGTTTGCTTGCCGGAATATTCAGCGTCGAAGAGATGGACGGCATGGCCGGACCGACGATGGATATGTCGAGCGCTCCCATCAAAACGCCAAAAAAGAGCAGGATATCGATATGCCGCATCTAACATATCGCTAAATATCCTAATTTTGAAGAAAAAAGTATGCAGTCAAATTTATCCGATAAGGCTGGTGGGATCTCGATGCACTATAAGATCTGGCTGGCGGATGAGCAGGGGAACGGGATACTGGGCGACGGAAAATGGAATATCCTGAAGCTTATTGAGGAGAAGGGCTCCCTGAAAGCCGCCTGCGATGA
>Ga0209098_1001036_pt1 | contig 27679 bp, 22 predicted proteins | sample AD_JPNHW1_MetaG_FD_184429 | JGI IMG/M metagenome (GOLD analysis project Ga0209098, IMG submission 184429) | Active sludge microbial communities of municipal wastewater-treating anaerobic digesters from Japan - AD_JPNHW1_MetaG (SPAdes) (version 2) | ecosystem: Engineered > Bioreactor > Anaerobic...
GCCGGTCAGACGCCTCCTTTACTCAATGCTTTTCTCACGGCGTCTGCCCGTCACCATGCCCCATTTGCAAGCCTCATTCGTTCCTCATTTCGGTTAGCAGGGGCATTTTCACAATCAGCTCTTTCATTCGCCTTCACTTTCGGTCGCTTCATTACATTCGTCATTCCCTCCATTCTCAGCAGCCATTTCGCAGCCCCACGGCAGCATATAAAGTCTATTCCACTCAGTTCTGGGTGTCACCTGCCATTCCGCAAGTTCCCCGCTGCCTTCCAGACGCCTGCTCTCACACCCGCTGCAGTGGCTGAGCTTGCCGAAGCCACGGCGTCTGTGAAGTCAGCAGGTCACTCCACACTACGGTTATACACCCTCACTTCGTTCCATAGCCTTCATAAGCTGCCAAAAACCTTCCCGCATCCCTTCCTGACGAGAAGTCCGAGCACCCTCCCACACCTATGCTGCTTTAATAAATGCTAATGCCTCCTGCGTCGGCATCAGGCATTCATTACGCAGCCGCACAGCAGCATCATGTATCACCTTTGCCTGCCATGCCTTTTGCCCGCCCCCATTTAGCGCCTCCCGGTCACCTCCTCCCCGCACTCTGCCATCTTGTCCACTCAAATCTTAATTAATTGTCAATTGTTAATTGTCAATTTTCAATTCCCTCGCACACGGTGTCCGGAATCCGCTTTATGGGTCTCCCCGATATGGCAGCAAGTTCGCTCCATGCCTCTGCTTTTACCTTCCCACTCCTGCCGTTCTGAGTTTACAAGCAATCTTCGTATTTTATATAGGACTTTTTGCTTTGCGCATTTCCCTCCGGTCAATAAGGCGCAGCCATCCGGCAGGTAGGCTTAACACTCATTTCAAAATATTGATTATCAATACTCTATAAAATCAACATTAAAAGGAAAAACCAGTCAAAACGAAAAAGAAACCAAAGCTAAGCCGTCAGTCCGGCAAAGGCAAGGTCAAGCCATTGGTCCTTCATTCACCTCCTTTCACTTCTTTCACTATTAATTATTCACTATTCATTTCTAACCGGCTTGCCCTTCGGGTGCATTCATTTTTTGTGAGACTCAATTTTCATAAATACCATGAAATGAAAATTGTTAGTCGAACAAATCCGTCTCAGACGGATCATTCTCCTCACAAAAAATGACCTGCAACCTTGCCTTTCCCTCCCTGCCGGCTTTCTCCCTCAGGCTTTCTTTTTCTTTTTTTCCTGGTTTTTCTTTTTCCTTTTGTTGCTGTGGTGGCGCAAGCGGTCAAAAGAAATCCGGGTTCACCTAAAACCTGAAAGCCATGAAGATCACCACGCACAATCCCGCACATGGGCAAAATGAAAACGCCTTTTACATCCTCAACAAAGGCTACAACTCTGGCAAACCCCTCAAATTTCCCTGCCCTAATTGTTTCACACTCCAGGCATCCTCTCCCGATGAAAAGCAGCTCTACTACTGGCTCTGTTACGGGCTTTGGCAGGCTAAAGCCTTTCGTCCCTGCCTGGTAGGATCAGTTATCCCTTTTCTTCGTATTGATGACCTCCACCAGATACTCAATCATGCAGGCATCAAAGCCGAAGCTGATCCTGCAGCAGTCCAGGTCCTTGTCAATACCCTCGAAATGATTGAATCGCGTGAAAGGGTGATGAAAAACACCCTCACCCTTCTTTCAGAAGCCCGCCGCTCTATTGCCTACAATTATTCAACCCGCAAGTAAATCATCAGGGAGTGCCAGCCCGCAACAAGTCCCAAGGGCATGGGCAATTTTTATGAATCATACCGACATAATCAGCAGGACATTCACCTTTATTTGCAATCTCCCTCCCGATTTCATTGATGCCATCTGGTCCGACAATCCTATGCTCGCTGATCACCTGAAGGCCAAATTCAGGGGCTATTGCCTCAAAGAAGGCTATGCCTCAGCCAATGCCATTATCAAATTCTTCATGAACCTGGACACAGGCAACACAAGCAGGTTCTGCGCCTATGCCTTCAAGTGGATCGCAGACCACCCTCGTTAAAAAGATTAATCGCAATATTGACTTTACATCAAGCCTGGCATTCCCGGGCTTTCCCCTTTTGTAAACTTTGCAAGCTTGCAAACTTTGCAGACTTTGCAACGTTGCAGACTATCACAGTTCAACTGCACCACTTTTAATTATTAAATTTTTCAAAGTAATTCAAAGCATTACTCTGAATTATGATGTAAAGCATTACATATAGATCTATATATCAATCTATTACGTAATTTTTTCATATTATCCGCCTTATCTTTGTCAAGTAAACAGGTACAATACCAACTCTGGTTCAAGTCCGTACCAAGTCCGTATCAAGGCCGCTTTTTTAACTAATACTCACTTTAATACCTTTCACCCCATGGCAATCGTACAAAACCCCGTAACAGGCAGATCCCGAAAAAAATTCGGTACTGCAGTTTTCTCGAAACATTACGAGCAAAACACAATGAGAACCAAACCTCTTCAGGTTAAGAACCCACGAACCGAAGGCCAGGTCACACAGCGGAGCAAATTTGCTCAAACTGTTGACCTCATCCGACAGGTACTTCCAGTAATTAATGAGGCATACTCCGGTATGCTGAAGAACATGTCTCCTTTTAACAAGATCGTGAGCCTGAATGCAAAAAATGCATTCAATGAAGGCACCTCCGAGATTGATTACACCAAAGTTCAGTTCTGTGACAATGAAGGCAGCTCTGTTCGCAACGTTGAAATGACTTGTGAAGATGATCAGGTTATCACCTTCACCTGGGATCCAAACACTGCTGTTCAGGCCGAACTTGATGCTCCGATTTCGATTATCCTTGTAAACTGCTCAAAGAACAAGGCAATTAACTTTGCTAACGTCGCGCTGAGATCAGAAAATGCCGCAAGTATTACAGCTCCTGTTGAATGGGTTGGAGATGTTGTTGCTGCATATTTCAGCAACACCGACTATTCAACTTCCGTTCCAAAAGCTGATGGAACTATACCTTCAAAAAAGGTAATCAAGTTCAAAGCCGGTGCTGATCTCGTTAAGACGGTGAAATAGGCTTACTCGTTGATTTTAAAAAGACTGCAATCAAAAATTGCAGTCTTTTTCATTTTTACATTTAAGTAAATTAGAGCGTAAATTATTCTATATCTGTGTAATAATATTCTTTTTCTTGTCACCCGTTTTCCTTTAGAATACTATATTATGGTCGCATTTTTGGTCGCATAAAAGAAAAAAGAGTTACAAACTATTTGTAACTCTTTGATTTTGAAGCTCCCCCTGCTGGACTTGAACCAGCGACCCTCTGATTAACAGTCAGATGCTCTAACCAACTGAGCTAAGGAGGAATGTATGTATTAAAAGAACTTTCTATCTTACCAGCTACCCTCCCGACTTTCAGTCGGGATGCTCTAACCTCCCGATAGCTATCGGGATCGGGATGAGCTAAGGAGGAATTTCCCTTAAACGGGGCTGCAAAATTAAAACTTCATTCCAAATAAACAATATCTTTGCAAAAATATTTTTTAACCTACTTCAACCCCTAATTATCTCTTTTTATGAGCGTTGTAATTGTCGGAACCGTTGCTTTTGATAAAATTGAAACCCCGTTTGGCAAAACCGATAAAATACTGGGAGGCGCTGCTACCTATATTTCACTGGCTGCATCACAGTTTGCTGATGATGTTAAACTCGTGTCCGTTGTAGGCGGCGATTTCCCGCAGGAAAACATCGAACTTTTTCACCAGAACTCCATTGATACCGAAGGTTTACAAATACGGCCCGAAGGCAAATCCTTTTTCTGGTGGGGCAGGTATCATATTGATATGAATTCACGCGATACTTTGTCCACCGAACTCAATGTGCTCGCCGATTTCGACCCTGTTCTTCCCCCCTCATACCAGTCACCGGATTTCCTCATGCTCGGAAATCTGACTCCTTCAATCCAGATGCGCGTTCTCGATCAACTCGTCAGGCGCCCGAAACTCATCGTGATGGATACCATGAATTTCTGGATGGATACCGCCTGGGATGACCTGATGAAAGTGATCGCCAGGGTTGATGTTCTGACAATCAACGACGCCGAAGCCCGCCAGCTTACCGGCGAATATGCTCTTGTTAAGGCCGCCCAGAAGATACTGAACATGGGACCGAAATTCCTGGTGATTAAAAAAGGCGAACACGGTGCACTGCTTTTCAACAAAACCCAGGTGTTTTTTGCCCCTGCCCTGCCTCTCGAAGATGTTTTTGACCCCACAGGTGCCGGTGATACTTTTGCCGGAGGCTTTATTGGCCATCTCGCTCATACTCACGATATTTCTTTCGACAACATGAAGAATGCCATTATCTACGGCTCTGCAATGGCTTCATTCGCGGTGGAAAAATTCGGCACCGAAGGACTGATGAACCTGAACAGCAAAATGATCAATGACCGTCTGCAGCATTTTGTCGACCTGGTTCAATTCGACATTTCACTGGTTAATAACTGATTCGCGGTTATTCCGCATCTCACTTCAGGCCTCCCATTCAGGAGGCCTTTTTTATTGTAAAATAAACAAATTGCGCCATTTTGTCTTGATATTTCAATATAGAATGCCATTTTGTCTTTTAATTGCACCGGTTACATTGCTTTTTTCAAATGGTACAGTTGTTGACCAATAGTAGAAACACACACAAAATAACCTTTAAAAAACTATACCCATGAACACAGTAAAATGCGGATACCGCCCCATGTTCCCCTACCTTTTTGATGAAGTGATGGAACGCGCTGCAAACCCCAATGCCGAAATTGTTTACAAACCCGCAGCCAACGTGCGCGAGGATGAGAACATGTTTGCCATCGAATTATCGCTTCCGGGGTTCGAAAAAGATGAAATCAGGATGAAACTTGAAAAAGACCTGCTCACCATTTCGGCCGGACGCGAAAAAAAGGAATCAGAAGTGAAATACACACGCAATGAATTCGGCTTCAATGCCAAATATTCCCGCTCATTCATCCTTCCTGATGCCGTTGATGCCGATGCCATCTCAGCAGAATACCGCAATGGAATCCTCACCGTATCATTGCCCAAAAAAGCTGAACAACAGCCTCAAAGCAAAGAAATTTCAATTGCTTAATCAGTATCATTCTCCCTTAAAAGCGGCCGTCAGCCGCTTTTTTTATTCTCCCGGGATCACAATGAACTGATTATCAAAACAGGTGCCTGAACGGAAGCAACAGCCAGCCCAGCACTTTCTCAATTCTTGGCCTCCGCACCCACGTTTTGTGATCAAACAATACACTATACTGTAAAGTATTTTCAAGGTGTTGCTTCACTTCCCTCACCACATCAGCATTTTTTCCGAACAGCATGACTTCGTGCATATACCTGAAACTCCGGTAATCAACATTCGGTGAGCCCAGTCCAAATATCTCATTATCAATGAGTATTACCTTTGCATGAAGATTTCCCGGCGTGTAAAACATCATCCGTACATCATTATTGTAATAAAACCCCATATACTTGTTACGCAACAGGTCAACAGCGCGTACATCGCTGTGAAGTGGCAGGATAACCGTTACTTTTACACCCCTTAAAGATGCCTGTGCCAATACTTTACGCAGCTTGAACCCCGGCAGAAAATATGGCGTTTCGATGGTGACTTCATAATTTGCCCTGGAAATGAGCTTCTCCAGCTTATTCTTGATCTGTTGCCGATAAATCGATGGGATGTCCTGCACAAGCTCAAACTCCTTGCAGAAGACCGTTTTTTTGTATGAGAACTTGTTGTAAATGTACTTGTTGTAAATCCTGAAACTTTCAAGAAACGATTTCTTAAATATTTCGGAAATACTGCCGGTCATCCTGAGCACCGACTCGCGCCAGTCCAGCGAATACCCTGTAATATTTGCCGATCCGAAATAGGTGATGTTATCATCAATGATGAGCATTTTTCGGTGATTGCGCCGGTGATTCTTGGTAAAGAAGTCGAAGGTGAGCTTTATCTTTCTGAAAAGCCGGAGCTCTCCTCCCTGTTTCACAAATTCTTCAAAGAAAGTATCGTTGAAAAGGGCACCCCACGAATCGATGAGCAATTTAACTTTAAGCCCTTCGGCTGCCTTTTGGGTGAGTGCATCCCTGAATCGTATTCCTATCTCGTCACCGCTGAATTTATATACCTCCAGGTAAATATACTTCCTGGCCCTGGCAATGTCATCAAGCATCGCTTCAAGGTAGGTAACCGGCTCGTCGAAAAGCTTAAAGGAAGAATTATTGCCTGGTTCTTTCAAGGTTGGTATTTTCATCAAACATCTAAAATTACAAAATGAATCATTTGATGTACCCTTCGATGAAAAAATGAATCCCGGCAACTTTCTTTAATCATCTGAGCCTTAGTTTTCTTCGTGAAACAGGGCAAATACCGGTACAAGACTCAAATAAAAACCTTACTTTTGTTTCACAAACCAATATGCTCCTTTCATGGACGAAGGCCCTGATTTGTACCTGTTTACTAACTAACTCCCCCGACGGGTTCCAGGGCATTGCCTGGCATCCTGCCGGACAAAACTAACGGAGGATGCAAGCATGACAGCTTTAACTACCTTTTATTTAAGCCAGCTTCTGGGTTTAAAAGCCTTTACTGAGAAGGGTGAATATCTTGGCGTAATCCGCGACCTGCTTATTCTCAACGAACCTGAAAATCCTTTTCTCAAAGAGCCTTTCAGGCCCCGCATCATGGCTGTTGAAACCGGCAGTAAAGCAGAGCCGATTTTCTACGATTTTCGCTTCTTTGAAGTTCTCCGCGATAAAAACGAATACCGTGTTATCTGCCGCAAACTGCAGCGCCTCGACGAGGATTCTGTTGAAAGTTACCTGCCGCTTCGCGAAAGCATCATCGATCAGCAGATTGTTGACCTTAACGGACGGAAACTGGTCAGGGTAAACGACATCAGGCTGGTTTCGCTCAAAGGCGGAACTTTTGTGGTTGCCGTTGATGTAGGAATAGAAGGTAAATTGCGCCGCCTCAGGGTTTCCAAGATTGCCAAAACATTCTACTCGCTCTTTGGCAGACAGCTGCCTTCGAAATTTATCCTCTGGGATGATGTGGATACCCTCGATGCCTCAAATTTCAATTTACGCCTCGACAAGCCACTCACCAAGCTCCAGACGCTTCACCCTTCGGACCTCGCTGATATTATCGAAGAACTCGGGCGCAACAGCCGCAAAAACCTGTTCAGCAACCTCGATGAGGAACATGCCGCCGATGTGCTCGAAGAAATGGAGCCCAAAACACAGGTTGACCTGATAGAAAGCCTGCCGGTTGAAAAAGCTGCCGATGTGCTGGAGAAAATGCCCGCCGACGAAGCTGCCGATATCCTCGACCTGCTCAACGATGACAAGGCAGAGATGCTGCTTCGCGAAATGGACGCCGAATCGTCGGAAGAAGTACGCGAACTGCTTGAATACAGCGACCGCCTGGTGGGCAGTATCATGAATACCGACTTTATGTCGTTCCATGAAAATGAAACAGTTGAACAGGCGCTACAGGTAATCAGGGAGACCAAACCCGAAGCACAAACGCTTTATTCCCTTTTTATAGTGAGTTATAACGGAAAACTGATAGCCACTATGTCATTGCGCGACCTTATCATCTCCGATCAGAAGGTGATGCTGGGCGACATCATGAAGAAAAACCCGGTTTCGGTGAAGGATACTGATAAACTGAGTTCCCTGGCCGAGATCGTCTCGAAATATAACCTGCTGGCCCTGCCGGTCATCAATGATAATGAAATGCTCGAAGGCATGGTGGTGGTTGACGATATCCTCTTTGACCTGCTTAATGAAAAGAAGACGCTTTAATTGGTTAATAGTGAATACGTTATCAGTTAATGGAACTACTGATTACTGTAGTGAAGGTTGATAGTTGATTATTAAAATTGTTTTATCAGCCAGCGGCAAAAGGAGTAAGTTTGATTATGAAACCCCAGGTTTAAGAGATAAGTAAAGAAATTTCAGAAACATCAAGTTTACTGTTGATTATGACAGTTCCTCAATGGCTCACCCGGACTGAATTGCTGATTGGATCTGACGCAGTTGAAAAGTTGCGCCATAAACATGTATTGGTATGCGGGCTTGGCGGCGTGGGCGCCATGGCTGCCGAACAGGTGTGCCGGGCCGGCATCGGCCATTTGACCATTGTGGATGGTGATACGGTTCATCCCAGCAACCGCAACCGGCAGTTACCGGCATTGCTGAGTACCGAAGGGGTGCCTAAAACAGAGGTGATGCGACAGCGCCTGCTCGATATCAACCCTCACCTGCAACTCACCATCATCAACGAGTATATCCGCGACCAGCGATTGGTTGACCTGCTGGAACAAGGCTACGATTATGTGATAGATGCTATTGACACCCTTTCACCAAAGGTATATTTGCTGTTTCACGCGCACAGGCTGGGATTACCGGTTGTGAGCTCCATGGGTGCCGGGGGTAAGTTTGATCCAGGGCTGGTGCAGGTTGCCGACCTCGACGATTCCCACACCTGCAAGCTGGCATATTACATGCGGAAGCGTTTGCACAAGCTTGGCGTCTGGAAAGGAATTAAGGTGGTTTTTTCGTCAGAGGTGGTTTCACGAGAAGCCGTGGCTTTATCAGAAGGTGAAATCAATAAAAAATCGACTGTGGGTACCATTTCTTACATGCCGACTGTTTTCGGATGTTTCTGCGCCTCGGTGGTTATTCGGGATCTTCTGGAAGGAAAGGAATGAATAGTGAATAGTGAATAATGAAGATTTGAAAATCGAAAATCGAAACCCATTCCAGTTTCCAGCCTCCAGTTTCCAGTGGCCTGACTCCTGAATTCTGACTCCTGAATTCTGACTCCTGAATTCTGACTCCTGAATTCTGACTCCTGAATTCTGAGTTCAATTTGCAATACATTTTGTGAACTTTTGGCTCTTTCGGAAAATCATCAAAGTTAACTCTCATACCAGGGTATCAATCAGTGACTTTATTCCTCCTTTATCATCCAACAAGACATTAAACATCATGTAACCAACCATTGCCCAGAAAATACTTTTTGTCGCTTAACTGGAAGAAAAAAATAGTAATACTGGTGCGCTTGTGGAAACAGTATAAACCAGCCATTCTGCGATGGGTCACATAAAGGAACAGGATTTACCCCGGTAAATATAACCGCAAACAACGGCGGCAAAGCTTACCTGTGCGGATGCAAGCGCTCCAAACACAAACCATATTGCGACAGCACACACCATACGCTCAAAAGACTAACTGCAAGTAATACTCTTCACCGCTACCACCCAAATCATTAGCTTTGCAGGGCGAAATTTATCCTGCTCCCATGAATATTTCAGTAGAAATCAGCTATTATCCCCTTCACGGCGATGATTTTATAGAACCCATCAAAACCTTTATCGACCGGCTAAACATGCATCCCGGAATTATCGTCCAGACCAATGGTATGAGCACTCAGATCTTTGGTGAATATGACCTGGTGATGAGAATCCTGACTGATGAAATCAAGGTTTCATTTGAAAATCCTTACTCGGTATTTGTGATGAAAGTGGTGAACGCCGATCTGAGGGTACACGCAGGCAAATAAAAAACCGGGAGGTGAAATTCACATCCCGGCTGGTTAGGAGGCATCTGGTTGTATGCCTGTGGAAGCTGATGATCTTAGTTTGCTTTGTCCTTGATAATGAATTTTGCAAGACCTGAAAGTTCGCCATAGTTTGTGATGGCATTGTTAAATTCTACAGTATCATTCACTGCATAGTCCTGTATGCTTGAGAATGTCAGCGATTGTTTTTGTCCTTCAGCGGCCGGTTTATTGTCCTTGTCAACCATTAATCCATAAACGTATTTTGCAATTACCTGTCCTCCAGCTGTTTTCTCTGCGGGTATAAACATCTGAACTTTTGCTGCAACTTTGGCCATATCCCATTGCATTTCGGTAATTTGAACTGAAAGCACTTTAAAGTTTTTCCCATCAGTCGAGTCAACAAATTCAACAGGGATTGGGAAGGTCATTGAAGCAACCGCATCGGAGAAATCCTTTTTGGCTGATTCTTCCAGTTTGGTCATTTCATCTTTTAGTTTCAACAGATCTTCCGGCGATTTGACTTCGGTCTTAGCCTTCTCCTTTAAGGCCTCATAATCAGTTTCAAACTTTGCCCTGACAGAAGCGGCTTTGCCGAAAAGCCCGTTAGATGAAGCCGTTGTAGTAGTCTCAGTTTTGTTGCTGTTGCACCCGAACAACATAAGTGCGACCAGCGAAGCAGCAATGAGTTTGGTTTTCATACCTTAGAATTTAATGATTGATAAATTTTGTTTTAGCTAATAATAGCACCCAAATATACGAATATTTTGTTTTTTTATCTCAATTTTTTTATATGTCATTTATGCAATATATTTTTTAATTATTATCCGTTGAAAACGACCCTTCATGCAAAGCATTTCGAAAACATTCGCTTTACTTGCCAATGAGGGAAGTGAGCCTTTTAATATCCTCAATACCGTATGAGTATTCAAACCGCGGCAGATCGCAGCCACTGCCCCGATCAGTGTACTGCATGCATCCATCAAGTCGATTTTTCAAATAAACCTTATTCTGAACGGCATGAAGCGTAATAATTTGAATAGCTGACTTTGGCAGGCTCTTGTTCCAGTATGCGGGATTAACCTGTACAATCCGTGGGAAAAGGCTATCCTGTCCCTGGTAACCATGCTGATAAGTAACCCGTGCTAATCCCCCTCCGAAATAAGCCGGCTTGTCGCGGTATTCAGCCGGAATTTCATTCCATTCGTTATCCAGAAATTGCTGGTTTAGATTCCGGGTGAATTCATCCGTTTCTTTTGCTGAAAACGCCCGGGCGCATTCAAAGGCTTCGTTCACGGTAACAGGACTCCAATAATCAGGTCTTGAAGGGTCGTAGATCACGAAAAACTCTCCGTCGTAAACATCCACACCGGGAGCAATCGTCTTTTTATTGAGCGGGGCTGTAAAATATCCCTTCCCAGAATCGAAACCTGAAGATGCTAAAGGTAGCCCGTCAGCTTTATTGACCAACAACCCCCAGTTGGGTGGCTCAATGGTATTGTACACCACCTTTTTTTCCTTGTTATAGAAATAGGAACAAAATTCGACAGTAACAGAGGACGGCACGCCATATTCGCATTTGGCCGATTCTGCCCTGTGAAACCACGTGCGGCAGGCAAAGCCTTTGATGTCGGACAGCACTTCATTTTGCCTCAGTACAGTCACAAGGTCATTCAGCCGCTCTGCGTGTGCCGTAAGCTCTGCTTTAGCAAATTTTCCCTGGGAGGATACAAATTCTGTCCGGCCCAGTATTTCGAAAGTGCCGGGCCGTTCCATAAGTTCTTTGGCAAACTGGGCGCCGGCAAGGCATGGAAGCAACAGGATTGCCGGAAGGAGAAGAAGGTGTTTTTTCATTGTAAAAAGTGCTCAATGGGCTATTGATGATGTTAACAAATTGATATCCAGCTCATTCATGAGTTTGTAAACATAGTAATATCCGTCAGCATTCTTCAGGCATTTTTCCATTTTGCTTTCCGCATATTCAGGGTTGAAAACTTCCAGCACCATAAGCTGTATGGTTGACTTGGGGAGATTTCGGTTCCAATACGCCGGATTGGGGCGGACTACAGGTGTTTCATTCTTTGTGGATCCTATTCGTGATATCGACTCAGATTCTCCAATGTAGGCAAAACCATCTTTCTCGGCTTCCGAAAAAACTGCAAACTCCTGGTTCAGAACGGGAATCATCACATCCACCGCTGCTTTGTCGGGCATACATTTCCAGTAGTTAAGCAGCAGCCGGAAGGCTTCGCGCACGGTAACCTGCTCCCAGTAAGGCGGGCGTTCGGGATTGTATATCACTACATAGTCGCCATAACGGTCGATTCCTGGCTGTATCACTTCCTTCACACCGGGCAGGTAAAACAACTCGTTGAGGGCAATGGTTGTTTCACTCTGGGCTTTTTCACTGAAAGCCGGGTTGGTCGGGTCGGATGTATTGCTGAAATCAGATTCGTTGAAACCGTTATCACGGAATTTATCAAGCTGATTGATTTCCACAATCCACTGCGGGGGTTCGTTCACCCATTGGACTTCCTGTCCCTTGCGCAGCGACCAGGATTTGAACCAGAGCTTTACATCTGCCGGTACAGCATATCCATATTTTGAGCTGCAACGGCCACCGTAAAGCCGGCAAACTCCGTCAAAACCTTTATTTTCAGCCATTACCGGTGTGCGGCGGAACACATGGACCAGGTTTTCCAGTTTACCAAGCATGGCATCTGATTCGGCATTGGTGCAGGCGCACTGCTTTCCATAAATATCCGGCCCCTGCCCGTTGAGCGGCTCTTTCCGGAATTTGAAGGTGCCGGGTTTTTCAGTGAGGAGTATCGTTTCCTGTGCTGTTACCTGAATCATCCAAAGCATATCGATAATCAGCAGGGTAAAAATTGAAAAGTTGAACTTTTTCATAATTCGTGACTGTTTCCTGGAAGAAAATCCGTTTATGATCACTTATCGAATCCCAAAGGATTGTAAGTCAATTCTGTTGTCCGGTCAACATCAATGCCCGTTGCTGCAGTGACTTTGGATTCGAATGCCTGGCCAACCTCCATTTTCCCTACTCCGGCTGTAATTGTTGCTTCCGATTTAAAACCAATGTCGCCTGCCTGACTTTTGGTGTTGTAAGTAATTTCAAAGCCGGTCTTACCTTCCGCCTTAACGTTAACAGCGCCTTCGACGCCCAGATCCGCTTTTATGCCGGCTCCGAAGAAACCGGTGATTTCTTTTCTCTTATAATTCCATTTTGCACCGGCAAGAAGGCCTTCGCCGCATTCGCCTTCAATGCTTTTACAGTCAAGCCCGAAGCTGCAAACTATTAATCCTACTTTTAGTTTCTTGCCCTCAAAAGGACAATCCGGGGCTTTTTTATCGGGAACATTAACCTCGTTATCCTTTGTCTCTGCTTCGGGGGGAGGCGGGGGCATACTCGGGCAGTCGCCGCTTATGGAAGCGAAAGCTGTCATATTCAGCGTGGCAAATATCAATTGCCGTGCCTGATATTCAAAATATAAATTGTAGTAATTGAAATAGACGAAAGCTTTCCGGGTATTGTTTAATTTCTCAAACTCATTCAAATCGTAGGTCCTGTTCAGATACTGCTCGCAGTAAACCCAGTATGTTATGAGCAGATCATTATAACGGTTTTGGCGTAATGCCGCATTGTCACGCCACTCTTTGTAATTATCATCCACCAGGTTGGTTATCTCTTTGCACCTCTCAATCATGAAAGCCTGGATCTTTTCAACATCTCCGCCCAGCGTTTTCATTTTGGCATCATTGGCATATTCAATCTGTTTGAGCGATTTGCTGAACTTAGCATTTGAAAGGCTGTCACTTTGGATATACCGCCTGTTTTCTTTATTTATCTGATCTTCAAAATAAGCCTTGAGCAGTTCCATCCCGAAAGCGGTATTATCAAACCTTATCAGTCCCGGGGTGGTTTCTTTCTTTGTGAAAGACCTGGCCCATGCTGCCTGCTGTTCGGGTGTCATATCCGCCAAAGCGGCGAAGTCACCGATCGACTTTTCCTGGGATTCATCCCGGCCATCCTGAAGAACTTTTATCAGGTTCTTTATCGAATTATCATTGATCAGTGCAGACACATCCGGCCATTCAGGGAATGGAGGGAGATGCAGATTTTCGACGGGAACATTCCAATTCGGAGTACCGGAACCATCACCTGCAGCCTGATCATTACCGGGTTTGTTTCCGCACGGCTCACCTGGGGGTTGATAGGACTTCTGGTACTTTAAATTGTCATGCACTTTTTTCATCGACTGGCAATAGATTCCTTTCGCACCTTTGTATAATTCTTCCAGGGCATTTTTAATTTCCTTCCTTTTCAGATAAACATTCACCAGTCCCTGGCGCGCAAGTGCAAAGTCGGGATTGACTTTCAATGCTCTTTTGTAGAATACCTCAGCTGAACGGTCATCATACAGTTCAAAAAGCGTATTTCCCAGATTGGTGAGGATAACCGGCGCCGAGGGGTAGAGCGATTTGGCATAGAGCAATACCGGGAGAGAGGTCTTTACGGAATCCATCATTCTCAGGATAGCTCCGAAATTGTTCACAATGAGGGTGTCCTTGGGAAACAGGATGACCGCTTTTGCCGAAAAGGCAAGTGAGATATTAAATGCCTGTCCCGTACCGGTGAGACAGACTGCCGTGGAACTCAGCCCTTGTGCAATTTTATAACGATCGGCGCCGTCGGCTTCAAGTTTATGAAAGCTTTCATCAACAAATTTTTTTTCGCTTCCGGCATAAACCATTTTGTAATGGCGGTCGTAAAAGCGGGTGGCTATTTTAACCATCTGGGCCTCGGTAATTACTTTTGTCGTATCGATCCTGACATATTTGTACATAGTGGCGTTCTGGCTCATTGCCTGAGTGAAAACCAAAAGCAGAATAACAAGGCCGATTCCTCTATTAAGTGCAGATTTCATAAGTGCTGTTTTTATAACTATTTTATTCCGATCCCGGCATTTGCGGGAAACCCGGGTTGGTAAAGCCTGCATTTGTCTGGATTGAAGGACCTCCTTCCATGGCTATCCGGCCAGTGATTTCGCCTTCCACCAGCCCACCCAATCCTGCTTTTACTGTACTTGTAAGTTCTACATTTTTAATGACATCAGCCTGCCCTACAGTGACTTCTACCATTACTGTCGCCTCACCTGTAAGGTTGCCATTGCCATATTCTGCTTTAGCACCGACCCCCACCCCAACTTTGGTTTCATGCTTTGTGAAATCGCGGCTTACCGACCAAAGCACTCCTTCGCCTCCTGAAAGCTTGACATGCTCGCAATCCAGCTCAAACGAAATGGCTCCAAATCCCTGGTTAATGCCTTTACCCAACGGGCAGTCCTTCTCTTTCTTCTTCGGCAATTTTGAATCGTCGGGCGGAGTCTGTGGCGGCTCTGGTGGTTTGGGTTCCACGCATTTAAGTTCGTTGTATTTTTCAGCCAGCTCGGGCAATCCTGAACCTATTCCCACAACAGCCTTTTCATGCGTAAGCACAAGCAACTGGCGGTGAAGGTTCTGCAACTCATTGTAACTGGGTGCATAAATCCTCTCAAGAATCGGGTTGGTGAAAGCGTACAAATCCAAGACGGCTTCCTTGAAAGCGTCATACTCTTCCCTGTATGTCTTGCAGGTTGCCGAGTAGCTGTTGTCCATTTCTCCTTTATTAAGCAGGCACATCTGGTATGCTTCCTGCTCGGCTTCGTACTTATTCTGGTCAATTTTGGCCTGCACCCTGGCTTTGCAGATATCGTCGTCGCCACAGGCAGCCATTTCTTCCAATAATTTTATCAGTTCTTGCTGCAAGCGCAACGATTTATCCATGTGCTGCTGCAGAGCCGGCAAATCTTTTTCGATGAACTGCGAATTCTGTTCCAGACGCTTTGCCCCTTTCGTAACCGACTGCCCGTAAATACTGTTTTTGCCAAACAGTACATCTGTAATATCTTCGATCTGCATTAACTCTTTGGCATAATCGCGCCGGAAAACGATGGCATTGTCCGGGTCCTTGGCGGCGCGTTCAGCCTGCTTGAGTACGACCGACAATGTTGACTGGTACTCTTCAATCAGTTGCTGTGTGCGCGCGTCGAGGCGGGTAACATAATCGGCCACCAGTTCTTTTTGTGCTGCTGTTTTTTCTTTTTGGTCAAACACAGGCATTTCGGGCACTTCCACCTCGCCGGCATCTCCTTTTTCCTGGGTAAGCGGCTTATCCTGGCCGGCATCGGGTTTTGGTGGTTGCGCTGCTTTAGCCTGTTTGTACGCTGCAAATCCCACGGCAGAATAATTATCGGCCAGGGCTTTGCGAAGGTATTCTTCGGCTTTGGCCATGTTGCCCTCGCACTTCGCTATCAAACCAAGTCCCAGGTAGGGTGTGGTCATGGCAGGTGCGGCTTTCAGCGCTTTGTCGAAGTACAGTTTTGCATTCACATAATCACCAGCCTCGCGATACACCCAGCCCAGGTTGCACAACACCAGGCCAATGTTGGGTTTTATCCTGTCGGCGTACCTCAGCACCTGGAGGGCTTTGGTGAAATCGCCCATGTCTTTGAGGGCAATTCCCAGATTGTTGGCAGCCAGTATGTCGTCAGGCTTCTGTGCGGCACTCCAGGCTATTACATAGATGCAGGCTGATCCTGCACCGGCAATCATAAACGCACCGCCCATATCGGCGCCGTCTGTCGCTGTTTTTGAGGTTTCGACCAATGATTTGAGACCGGGCAAATCACCTGATTTGGGTCCGTATGCAGCCAGCAGCCCTTTGGCCAGGGCAACGTAACTTTCGCGGGTGAGCTCAGTTACTTTAATCGGAGTTGTTCTGAGGGCCGGGCAATCGGATTTCTTAGCGCCGCTTTGAGAGGGAACGCTGCCTGGATTTTTTAGGTTTGCGGCTTTTGATTTCATATCATCAAGCCACTTTTCGAAGGTTACTTCTTCCTGTTCGGTAAGCTCTTCACCGGCTTTTTGCTTGGCCATAATTCGTTTGATCTCGTCGGGTTGGGCAAAGGTTCCGGCACTAAAACAGAGAAAAAGTAAAAGCAATAACAGTTTTTTCATAAGATCAGGACTATTTCACATCTATTAGTGCCTTCAAGGCTTTGGCATCAAGTTGTTTAACGAACTCGCAATGCCTTTGATATTCAATATGATTATAATCGCACTCCTTTGAAAATGCCTCTGTTAAAGTATGTATAGCGATTATCTGAATGGCGGTTCGCGGCAATGATTTATCGAAGTAATCCGGGTTAAACCGCTTTAACTGGCTATTATTGGGTGTGGCCGTAACATGTGAGATGTTCCCGCTTTCGTAATATGCAGGGCCATTAAGCTCTTCGGGTGTTAAGGATGCTTTTTCCTTTTTAATATCTTCAACCACGAAAGAGTATGAATCGTCTTGTTCCATAACCAATCTATAATAGGCTAATATCTCGTCAAAAAGGGCTCCGGCTTTAACCGGAATCCAGTAAGGACGATCAGGATTTGAAACAATGATGATGCCTGAACTGTACGCGACAACGCCCTTATCCAGCTCTTTTTCCACGAGAGGTTCTATAAAGATTTTACTTAGTTTCTGCGCTGCAATTTCGAGTTGTTCACTTGCCGGATTAACCTCAGAGGCGGAATAATTCAGATGATTTTCAGCGGTGGCTTCCGGCTGGTTAAGGTGTATGTCGCAACTCGTAACTTCAGTACAGTGCTTTTTAACATTTCCTGCTTCGTCCCTGAAATATGGACAAAACTGTATGGCAATTCTTGATTCAATAATTGCATTTGCTAACGAAATTGTTTTATATCCCAATTTATCATGAGGCCAGACCAAAACATTTAACGAAGGCTCAAACCCGACCGGATTTTTTAGAACCGGGTTCTGGTGGAAGGTTTCAGCAATGGCATCTATTTTCGATTGATAAGTTGCTAATTCTGCTGGCGTTAGCTTATATTTTTCAATTTCACCATGAATAGTATGATGAAACGACCATTTGCCGGGCTGCTCGGGAAGCCAGTGTGTTTCGTTTTGCGCGCAGAGGTATTGGGAAGTAATGATAACAAGAAATATGGTGACTAATTGTCGTTTCATTATTTGGATAATTAAAAAGTGACTCATTCTTTTTCTTTTGATATGGCAGTGCCTTGCCTCGTATGACGGGTTCAGATGCTGCAGGCCGTGATTGGTTTTGATCAACGGACTCAATACCCGATAAACTGTGAGCCAATATCAGCATTCAGGTTGTACTTGAATATGCCGCCAACCATATTGGCGTAACTTCCTGCCTTCCCCATGGCCAGTTTTCCGGGTTTATAATTCGGGTCCTTCAAAATGCCCTGGCTTTCAGCCAGTTTTATCTGCAGATCTTCCAGCCGGTAGTAATCCTGGAAATGTTCGGCCACATATCCTTTGTAACCTTCGATAATCCTGAGGTACCTGGGTGTGAATTTCTCACAATATGTCTGTCTAAGGTTTATTATCTCGTCGATGATCTGGTCGGTATTGCCATTTCCTTCGGCAAGGTCTTTATAGAGTGTGTCGATTTGAGGGTTTATTTCCGACAGCGCCGAGTCGGCATCAAACTCAAGTTCAGTGAGCATATCGATGTATTTATTTTCGCCGGCGGTAAGTTTGTCCTGCAGGTATTCTATTTCATCCTGCAGCTTGAGCCGGTCTTTAATCTCGAGCTGCTTTGCTGTGTATTTATCGGGTTCAACCTGGGCATCGGCCATTGATATGGTGCTTTGCGCTTTGACCCAGCGCCGTTGGTAACCAGTATCGGCTTCAGCAAGTTTCTTTATCTCATCCAGATCCATGTTATTCTTTTGCATCATCATCTGGTTTGCCAGCGCCATTTGTTCTTCCTCGCTCATCTGGTCGGCGTTTTTCATTTTTTCAGCCTCCTGGCGCGTATAACCGGCTTTCACCAAGGCATTGATGGTTTGTTCGTCCTGGTGTTCTTCCTGGAATTTTTCGGATGCTTCTCTTTCTCTTTCAGTGTCTTCGGTAAATGGGCTGAGTTTTGTTCGCAAGTCTTCCAGAAATTGGTTTTTTTGTTCCATATCAAATGCGCAGGGATTTCCCGGGGGACTCGGGATGGTGTTGAGGTAGTCCATGGGGGTTCCCTGGCCGGAAGCAGCAGCCCAAAATGCCAGAGATACAATTAACAGAAAGGTCTTTTTCATAAGTATGGCATTAAATATATTCATGTTACAATCTTATTCCCTCAACAATTCAAAACTGATTTCATAAGTGATCTTTTCGCCGCTGATGGGATTTGTTTCAACAACCGGATCTGGATGCTGCTTAAGAAAATCGTCTCTTGCAGTGCCCGGGTAAGGCCCGAAAATGTATGTAAGAGGGATATCCACCTTGTTTTTAATGGTTTGAGGAGGTTTGTTATCAGTATCGCACCAGCTTTCGGCGTATTTGTAACGGGTTTCTGTAATATCCGATTGTTTGGAGGTCGCAGTAATCTTTATGATATAAGTTCCATCATCGTTGAAGGTGATCTCCACCCGGGCATCGTCCACTTGTTTGCCATACAACCAGCTTTCCTGCGAAACCTCATCAATCTTACCTGATTTTGATATTGTTTCGCGGTATAATCTTCGCGTTTTCCCCTGAGGACAGGAATAGCAGCCATCTTCAATCTCTTTTTCTGTTTCTTCTGAAATGGAATAATCAATAAAAGATCGAGCCCAAACTTTGTACTCTTTTTCAAATGTCCAGAAATGCTCAGAATGCTTGTTTTCCTTATAATGCAATTTGTAAGTCCTGTCCTGTTCGTTACAATAAACCGGGTATTCTTTATTTTCATCCACATTCAATTCAGTGGTGACATCCACTTTGATTCTTCCTTTGTAGGGGCATATTTCATATTTAAGCAGATCATCAAAAAACTTCTCAGCCAGTTTGTCTATTACATCAAAAGCATCTTCATTCAAGGGGGCTAGTTCCAGAACATTAACCAGCATTTTCGGATTCTTTGTGTCAAAGCAAACCGCATTCATCGATACCGACTGCCCTAATTGAATCATCTTTAGAGAAACAAGGTATTGTGCACCAACAGCACCCGCAAGATCTGGCATATGATCTTCATCACTTGCTCCCATTAGTTGCTTTTCCCTTTCTGCATCAAGCACAGTTACAATATTCCTGTAACTTGTTTTTGTAGCACAGGGAAAATACTGATCAATTCCTGTGAAGAATTTGTGTTCAAAATGATCGTAAAATAAATCGAGTTTCCCGCGTTCTGCTTCATTTTCAAGCTTTACCTTATAAGTGAGAAAGAACTTTGTTTTCTCTGCCTTTATCAATGGTGATATGAAAAGCATCACCAGCAACAGGATACTTAAATGTTTCATTGGGCCAGGATTTTACAATTGGGCAACAGTGCTTTTATTTGCTCGATTTCGCTTTCGCTGATATTGGTTTTGGCAACTCCCAGCGTTTCGAGTTTGCTCATGGATCTGACCATCGGAATCAAAGTTGATACAGGATTCATATCAACATAAAGCGTTTGAAGTGAAACCAGATGATCTACCGATGCAGGCAATTGACTGATATTATTATTGAATAGTGATAACATTTGCAGGTTTGGAAACTGATCTATTGTTTCGGGTATATCCGTAATATATTGTTTGAAATTGATAATATGCAGTTGTTCAAGCGGATAGTTTTTTGCCCTTGAAAGCAAATCTTCGAGGTCAACATCCACAGGTCCTTTGCTGCAGGTTATAAGCAGAGTTTTAATGGCTTTGAAATTCTCCATCTGATCAATAATCCGCTGGATTGTTGGTACCGACATATCGATACAGAGAAATGTTTGCTCTTCGAAATACTGAGGGTTTTTTATTTTAGGGGATTCATCATTTTTGTATTCTTCTACAATTTTCTCCCGCAACGGTTTTGCCAGCAAAATATCACCGCTTTCTCCCTGGTCAACACCCGCCATCATTTGTTTCCACAAGTCCATTTTATACTGAGCTTCCTCTTCGAGTTTGGCGCTATCAACCTGCATGCCCGCTGCCTGTTGTTGCTGGGCTTTGCCGGCTATCATCAATTCTTTTGATAGCGCTTCAATCATAGCTTGCGATTTGGCGGCAGCAGCTTCATTACCCCAATCAGTATTTCGGCGTATTTCGGCCATCTCCTTGCGGATTTGCTCGGGAGTACGGGCCTTATTTTGTGAAAATGCCCCGCAACTCAACAGGAGTGCGAGGCATATCATCAGTATCTTGCTGATATTCATTATTAGTGTGGTTTCGATGTTTTTAAGTACAATTTAACCATTTTCAATAGATACTAATCCTCTGTTGTTTGCAGTACTCATTCCTCCACGGGCTCTGAAGGCTTGTCTGATATTTTGTATTGGTAAACATTGCCAACCAATTCTGCATAATGATGTACTACCTTGAGAGCCATTAATCCCGGTCTGAACTCCGGATCCTTGACACCAGTCTGCCTGTATTGTATTTCTGCCTGTAATTCTTCCAGCTTGTTGCAATCGTTGAAAATTGTTTCGATGTATGTCCTGTAATCTTTCACGATATCGATATACTTTGGTGTGAGTGGCAGGCAATACATATACTCGAGTGTCTGGATTTCCTCATAAAGGAATCTTGTTCTTGTAAACACTTTCTTGCTGGCTTCCTCAAGATCACAATTACAGGCAGCTTTATCGCGTGCCAATTGTGAGTTGATCGTATCAATTTCAGCGTGCATGGGGTTAGTCTGCATCCTCAAAATCAGGTACATCGAATCGGCTTCCTTTTGCAGCTTGTTCAGTTTTTGAGTGTATTTATCTTCACCGGCATACAGACGATTCTGAATATCATTCATCTCCTTCACGAGGTCATTGGTCTGCTTGTTCCTGATTTCAGCAGCCCGGGCTTTCTCCGGATTAATTTCGCGCTCGGCATTCATTTCAGTAGAATACGCCTGTGCGAAATTTTCAGCCGCTTTTGGATTCACTTTTCCATTCTGATCCTTCAATTTATTGAGTTCGCCCATTGAAATATTCATGTTCTGTTGCATCACCTCGTCGGCCAGCTTATCTTTTTGTGCCTGCGTCATGTGTTTGTTTTCCTGCTGCATCACTTTCATCTGCGCAGGTGTAAGCATTAGTCCCGGGTTTTTTACGGCCGTTTCCCTTGCTTCCTTTTCGTGCGCTTTCATGAAGTCCTTCGACTTTTTGTCACGGGCAGCAATGTCTTTCGACATCTCACTAAGCACTTTGGCTATATCGGCTTTGAAATTTTCAGGAGCAGCATCAGCGCGTTCGCAAGGGGTGCCCGGCAAGTTGGGTATTGCGGCAAGATACTCATACACTGACTTCTGAGCTGAGACGGTAAAGGATAACCCGAACACGAACGCTAAACCAAGAAAACGAATCATAATGAGACGGGGTGAATAAGTGCGGCTTTATAACTACATCTTGATAAACTCCACCCTGCGGTTGAGCGCCTTGTTGGCAGGCGTATCATTGGGTGCAACAGGTTTGGTTTCGCCTGCACCATCCGTTTCGAGCCGGTCGCCATTCACACTGAAGTTCTTAACCAATTCATTCTTCACTGAAGCAGCACGCCGTTTCGAAAGGTCGAGGTTGGCGGCATCGGCCCCGTCACTGTCGGTGTGGCCCACAATTTTCACTTTCACATCAGGAACTTCATTCAGGATATTGGCGATTTCTTTCAAAGTTCCATAGGATTCAGGCTTTACTATGTCTTTGTTCACGTCGAAATAAATGCCGTAGGACACCAGTTTGCCTTCAGTCATCAGTTTGTTGCGCATGTCGGGAGCGCCGACGGCGACACGAACATTGCTTAGCATGAGGGCGCCGTACTCAAAGCGTATCCTGTCAGGCTTCACGCAACCGGTCGGGAATGCCTTCGGCAGGTCAATTATCTTGTTCTCGTTCTGGTATACCCTGATCCTGGTTTTCTGAACCCAGATTGCAATGTGGTATTTCTGGTTTATCTTTTCTTTATATTTCTCTTCCTGGACGAATCCGCTCAGATTTGATGCGGAGCACTCCTGTCCCATAAGCCATGTGTGGTAGCTTGGCCTGCCAAAATATTCCACCTTCAACTGGAAGCCACCATTGCCCGGGGCGGTACCGCCGTCCCATGCTTTTGCATTCTTTGCCTGCATGAGCTTCATGTGCCATCCTGACATTCCCTCACCTTCAAGACCACCAATCGGAATGACATCATACTCTATTGTATAGTTTTCAGGCAGTTTGAGCAGTTCGTCGGTCCATAAACATTCATTCATGACGAATTTCAACCATTTTCCCGGAAAAAGATTTGTTGTCACTATCTCAGCTGAACCGTTTGTGTTCCATAATGCCGGGAAGTCACCTACGGCGTCCTGGCTGAAATCATCATAGAAGATCACTTTCTCGCCAGGAATGAAATCATATTTTGAGTAGGATTGCAGAGAAGGCTGATCTGATTTCTCGGACTGGCCTTTTTCGCTGCCGGTTTTATCTTCATTGCCCTTATTATCGTCTGACTGCGATTTATCATCCTTCTTATTATCCCCTTTTACTCCCTTCTCAATTTCATCAAGGCCTTTATCAATGCCTCGGTCAATTTTGTTGTTGATACGGTTGTTGACCTTCCGTTCTATTTTACCCGGAATGTTGAACTGGGCGCTTGCATTAATTGTAAATCCCAGTATAAATATCGCAATGACAAGTTTAGTTAAGGCTTTCATTTTTTTGTTTTTTAGGTTGTTTACTCCTTTAGGTTATGGAAGAACTGACAAATTTACAGGGTGAAACTTAATTTCATATCCCCGTTTCAGGGGATTTTTACAGAGGCTGGAAGCTCTATCTTTGTAACGTAAATATAGTAACGATTATCTCAAAATGAATCTTTCGGCAGTAAATAAATATCTCATTCCCTGCTTGTTCATTTTAGCCGGCTTATATTCCGAAGCCTCTCCCGATGCCGATTCGCTATTTACGGTTATCCGGAGCAAAAATGACCCTGCTGAAAAAGTGATCCTTCTCAGTGCTTATTGCGATAACTACCGGGGTGCTGATACTGCTCTTTTGAACCGCTATTGCAATGAACTTACAGACCTTGCATCAAAAATTAACCAGGCAGAAACAGCCGCCGAAGCAAACCGTGTTGCCGGGAATATCTTCGGCAAGCACGCAAATTATGATAAAGCATTTACCTTTCTAAACAAAGCCATTGACCAGGCGCGAAGGATACAATCGCCAAAAAGCCGGCTTGTCCTGGCAAGATCACTTTTAAACCTTGCAACCCTGTACCACCAAAGTGGTGATTTTGAACCGGCCCTCAACCTGTATTTTGAAGCTGAGAGTATTTTCGAAACCCAGCACGACAAACCCGGATTGATCAGGGTTTATAATGGCCTCGGCGACCTGTACGATAAGCTTATTCAACCCGAAAAAAGAAAAGCCTACAATGAAAAAGCCTATAAGCTGGCTGCCGGAACCGATGACCCGGATGCCCGATGCAAAGCTTATACCGGCATGGCCACCAACCTTGCCAACGAAGGAAAATATTCCGAAGCTATTTCGCTTTACACCAAAACACTTGAAACTGCCAGGCAGATAAACGACAGGCACATAGAACATACCCTCTATTACGACCTGGGATTTACATACAGCCAGATGGAAAACTACCCGAAAGCACTGGAAATGTATCAGAAATCGCTGGAAGTGGCAAGAGAAAACCATGATGCATCTGACGAAGGAGATGCCCTGTACAAAATAGGCCTGACGTGGTACTACAGCCAGAACCTGCCCAAATCGCGGGAGATATTGTTCCAGGCTATGGAAATTGCCGAAAGGCTGAAATCGAAAATCCTGAAGCGCAACATCCTCGACGTGTTGTATTCGGTTGAAGAAACCGCCGGCGACTATAAAAAGGCTTACGGATACCTTAACCAATATGTAGATATTATTTATGAGATCTTTTCGCAGGAGGACCAGCAACAGTCTAACTTCCTTAATGCAAAATACCAGGCCGCCAGCCGCGAGCATCAGATCAAAGAACTGGAAGCTGAAAAACAGATACAACACCTGAAAATGCGCAGGCAGCAAACCTGGATCGCAAGTCTCACGACGATTATAATCTCCATTTTGATATTAAGCTACCTGCTGATGCGCAATGTAAGGTACAAGCGAAAAATTTCGCGGCAGGAAGTCGAAATGAAAGAACAGCGCATCCAGGAACTGGAAAAAGAACGGCAGCTCATTGCCACAAAATCGGTGCTGCAGGGCGAAGAAGCCGAACGCACCAGGCTTGCCAACGATCTTCACGACGGACTCGGAGGATTACTCTCCGGTGTTAAAATAAACCTGTCAAACATGAAAGAGAATGCTGTTCTAACCAGTGAAAACCTTACGGCTTTCAATCATGCCCTGGGCTTGCTGGATACTTCCATCAGCGAATTGAGGCGCATTGCCCACAACATGATGCCCGAAACACTTATCCATTACGGACTTAAAACAGCCCTTCAGGATTTTATATCGCAAACCGGAACAACTCCCGCGATCAAATTCAGTTTCTTTGGTGAAGATTTCAGGTACTCCAATGAAGTGGAACTGACCATATACCGTATCACACAGGAACTGGTGAGCAATGCCCTGAAACATTCGAGGGCACAAAATATACTGGTGCAATTATTTGCCGAAACCGATCGCCTTTGTGTGCAGGTGACTGATGATGGTATAGGATTTGACCAGGATAACCTGAACAAACCTGAAGAAGGGAAAGGCCTGCGAAACATCCGTGACAGGGTTCATGCGCTGAACGGAAAATTTGATATCAACAGCCAGACAGGCGGCGGGACCGAGATTATCGCAGAAATTTCAATACCTTAGCTTCGACATATAGTAATATCTGATGGCGAAAATTGCCCTGATTGTTGAGGATCATCCCATTGTAAGCGATAGTATTGCCCGGCTGGTTGGCGATGCCGGCCTTAACCTTGTATGCCTTCAGGCTTCCACCGGGAGCAAAGGGTTGGCCATACTAAACGGCCAGCATATCGACATCGTTTTACTCGATATCCATCTGCCCGATATGAGTGGTATTGAATTCTGTTCTACCTCAAAACAAAGGTTCCCGAATTTAAAAATACTTGCAATTACTTCACTCACTCAGCGGCACATTGTTGAACAGATGCTGGAAGCCGGAGCCGAAGGTTTTGTGCTGAAAACTTCCGAAACAGATGATATACTGACGGCCATCAGCGAGGTTATCGAAGGCAACCATTACCTGGGCAAAGGAGTAAAAGAGCTGATGAGCGGTAAAAACCAGGCTTCTGACGATATTCCGTTTGTAACCCGCCGCGAAGCAGAAGTGTTGAAACTTATTGCCGACGGGTTCACAAACCTGGAGATCAGCGAAAAACTGTTTATCAGCCCACTCACGGTTGACAGTCACCGGAAAAACCTGCTGCTTAAGTTCAACGCTAAAAACACCGCGAGCCTTGTAAAAGAAGCAGTTAAACTCGGATTGATATAGTCCTAATCTGCTACTTTATTGATTGGAAGGTTTCAGGTATGCTCAGAATCTATATCACCCGGGTTCTCTCTGATTGATTACCAATGATCATTCACCAGCGGGTATTTAAACCGGATTCAGCATTAGAAACGAAACACACTAATGCTGTGAGTATTGGATTGCGCAAAGGCAACCGGATTAACCCCGCAGAAGCGAAGCATAGGTGGCCAAAGGCAAAACCCGCAATTTCCGTTGCGGATTCAGGGTTTAAAGTAAATCCCTGAAGTCCCGGGAATATTCCCGCATAAACTCCTCCGCCTTTTCAACCATAAGTTTTGAGCCAATAAACAGGGGTGTTCGCTGGTGAATATCATAAGGTTCAATATCCATGACGGGAGTAAATCCATTGGAAGCTTTGCCTCCCGCCTGTTCGATGATGAAGGCCATTGGAGCGCACTCGTATAACAGCCGCAGCTTCCCTGTAGGATTCTTCCGGTTTCCGGGATAAATAAAGATGCCGCCACGCATCATATTCCTGTGAACATCAGCCACCAGCGAACCGATATACCGCGTGTTGTAAGGCCTGTTTGTTGCCTTGTCGTCCTCCTGGCAATACTTGATGTACTTCTTCACCCCTTCCGGGAAATAGATGTAGTTGGCTTCGTTGATGGAGTATATGGTTCCGGTTTCCGGGATCCTCATATCAGGATGCGAAAGGAAAAATAATCCCACAGACGGATCATAGGTAAAACCGTTCACCCCGTTGCCGGTGGTATAAACCAGGATGGTAGAGCTTCCGTAAATCACATACCCTGCTGCCACCATTTTGCGCCCCTTCTGCAGCAGGTCGTCCACGGTGGCCGAAGTTCCCTCAGGGGTGATGCGCCGGTATATTGAAAAGATTGTACCAATCGGCACATTCACTTCGATATTGCTGGATCCGTCAACAGGGTCCATGGCTACGACGTATTTCCCTTTTTGTGAATAAGCATTGCCGAAAATGATGAGGTCTTCATTTTCTTCGGAGGCAATGGCAGCACATTGTCCGCCATGCTTCAGCGCGTTGATGAAATGGTTGTTGGCAAATACATCGAGTTTCTGTTGATCTTCCCCTTGGATGTTGGTCGTTCCGAACAGCCCGTTAATATCTGCCAGGCCCGCAATTCTGATTTCACGGTTTACAATTTTTGCCGCGATGGTGATATCGTTAAGCAATCTTGTAAATTCACCGGTAGCTCCGGGATACTCAATTTGCTTGTCGTTAATGAATTCTACAAGGGTTTTCATGGCGGAAACGGTTGGATGATTGGTTAATGGGAAATTGGTTAATGGTTAATGGCTAATGGCTAACGGCTAATGGCTAACGGCTAATGGTTAATGGCTAATGGCTAATGGCTAACGGCTAACGGCTAATGGCTAATGGTTAATGGCTAATGGCTAACGGCTAACGGCTAATGGCTAATGGCTATTGTTCAGATTGTTAATAATTGACGAGTAGTAATTCAGTGATTTGGGTGGCACCCGGCGCATGGCACATGGCACATGGAACCCGGCACATGGCACCTGGAACATGGCACCTGGAACCCGGC
>Ga0209098_1001037_pt1 | contig 27678 bp, 16 predicted proteins | sample AD_JPNHW1_MetaG_FD_184429 | JGI IMG/M metagenome (GOLD analysis project Ga0209098, IMG submission 184429) | Active sludge microbial communities of municipal wastewater-treating anaerobic digesters from Japan - AD_JPNHW1_MetaG (SPAdes) (version 2) | ecosystem: Engineered > Bioreactor > Anaerobic...
CACCAGATAGGCCAGGCTCTTGCCGACGCCCGTGCCCGCCTCCACGACCAGGTGGCGGTGGCCTTCCAAGGCGGCGGCCACCGCTTGGGCCATTTCGACCTGCTGGGGCCGAGCCTCGTATTCGAAATCCCCCTCGGCGGCGCGCGCCAAGGCGCCGCCGGACGCGAAAACCGCGCCCGCCGCTTCCGGCAGCGAGCGCGGATCCGCCGGATGCCCGGCTTGGATCGGCGCGATCATCCGGCGCGTTGGGCGGTCCTGTTCGGCAAGCGGCGGTTCCGCGCAGAACGGAGGCCCGCCGCACTCCTCGTCAAGGCGCCGGCGCCGGCGCGGTCACGGGCGCCGCGGCGGGAACGGCCGCGGGCGCTTCCGCCGGAGCCGCGGCGGGCGCGGTCGACGTCGAAGCCGCCGCCGCAAGGGCGCCATCCAGCTTGATCGTCGCCTTGTCCTTCAGTTCCTGGATGTATTCGGCGGTGACCTTCTGCTGGGCCTGGCCCTTCAGGAGATTGAGCAGGCGATCCTTCACCTCGTCGAACGGAATCAGTTTCTCTTCCTGCTCGCCGGTCACCTTGATCACGTGGAAGCCCACGGGCGATTCGACCACTTCGCCGATGGCGCCGATTTCCTGGCCATAGACGGCATCTTCGAAGGCCTGGGCTTCGCGACCGCGCGGGATCACGCCCAGATCGCCGCCCCGCGACCGGCTGAGACATTCGGATTTTTCGCCGGCCAGCGCGGCGAAATCGGCGCCGGCCAGCAGTTCCTGGCGGATGGCCTCGGCCTTGGCGCGGGCATCCGTCTTGACTTCGTCGGACGCGCCCGCCGGCAAGCGGATGAGAATGTGCGACACCGTGCGGCCGGCCGGCTGGGTGAATTCCTTCGCGTGCTCGTCGTAGTAGGCCTTCGCGGTTTCTTCCGTCACGGCATCGACGGCGGCCTGGAGCTTGTCCTTGATCATCTTGTTCTTGAACAGGTCGAGCGTCAGGTTCATCTCCATTTCTTCCATGGGGATGTTCGCGTCCGCGAGCAGCATGGCCAGGGAACCGCCGGGGCCCAACGCCTTTTCGAGATCCTGCTTGCCCTTTTCGATTTCCTCGCGGGTGATGATGACGCCCGACCGTTCCATTTCGCCGCGCACGAGCTGGCGCACCACGAGGTTGTCCACGGCCTGCTGCAGCAGCCGCGCCTGGATGGCGGGAATCTGTTCCGCGGGGGTGTTCTTGGGCACGTGGGAGAAGAGGCGGCTCGCCTCCTGCTGGATCTGGGAACCGGTGATGCCCGCCTGATCGACCCAGACCTGCACTTCCGTCCCCATGGCGGTGCGCGGCTGTACCGTCTGGGTTTCCTTCTTGCCGCACCCCACCGCCAGCGCCAGCGCCGCCGCCCCGATCCACCGAACGAATTGCGTCATGTCGTTTTTCCTTTCGCGATACCTAGGCAAATCCAATCGAACAGCGGCATTTTCGGTCAAACCGGGCGAAAAGCAAGCCTCAATCGGCCGGCGGAGAAGCACCGCGCTCCGACCCGCGCCGCGGCGTTTCGGGGCCGGGATAAACGAGCGTTTCCGCCGGCGAGGACGAATTGTAACGCTTGCCGTAAAGGAAATGGAGCAAAGGCATTTCCGCCGCCAAGTCTTGATCCGGATAGCCGAACACCAGCGGGCCATGCAGATCGAATTCCGGCGGGACGCCGCGGACGGCGAACGAAAAACCGGGCTCCGCCAGCCGCGGGCGGACGCTTTGTTCCACCCACTCCAAATAACGGGCCAACGGACCATTCCGTTCCTGCATCCGATCGCCGACGTGGCGGAGTTGCCAACCGTTGAGCGCCGCCAGCAGCAGCAAGCCGGCCAGCGCGCCGCGCCGGGCGCCGGGCGACACCCGGTCGAAATCGATCAGGGCAACGAAGGCCACCACGCCCAGCAGCGCGGGAAAATAGTCGTAGTACGGCACCGTGAGCGCGTAGGCGGGTCGCCCCGTCAGGTTCAGGCCGGCATACACCACGATCAGTCCCAGCAACAAAAGTGCAAAGGGCCCGGCTTCCTTGCAGCGCGCGCGCGTGAAACCGCGTGCAAGGCAGAGGCACGTCCCCGCCCCCAGCACGCCGGCCACCCAGAGCCACGGCGAATGGAAATCCACCGGCAGCCAGGTCGAACGGCGCAGCGCCGAAATCACCAGTTGGCCGGGTTGCGGCAGGACGGCGTGCTGCGCCCAACGCCCCAGCAAAACCGGCACCGTCGCCAAGCGCGTCAGGAACGAGCCGGTCGCGCCTTCGGCGTTCACCCAGAACAGGCGCGAACACTGGGTCGCGTGGTGGGCATAGAGCGCGGCATAGAGCGCGATGGGGGCGCCGACCGCCAGCAGGCCGCGCAGGCGCCGCGCCGCCGGCCGCCGGCGCTGGCTCCACCCCACGTACGCGGCGCCGCCGAACGCGGCGACGACTCCGATTTCGTGGAACAGCATCGCGCCGAACATGGCGCACCCGTAGAGCCAGCCCCACCCGTCGCCGGCCGCCGGGTCTTCCCATTCCCGCGCCGCCGCCAGCGCGGCCAGCAGGAGGCCGTAGCCCAGCATGTAGCCGCCGAGATGGTTCCACGTCACGAGTTCGAAATTCGCCGCCAGCAGCGCGAACCACAGCGCAAAGCCGGCGGCCAGCGCCGTGGGTCCACGGCGCCGCAGCACTTCGAAAAGCAGAAAGGCCACCGCCAGATGAAACGCCACGTTGGCGGCGTTCCACGCCCGGAAATCCCGTTTCAGGACCGCGTTGCCCACGGCCAGCTCCGCGAACAACAGCGGCCGATAGGAGGCTTCGTCGCCCTTGGCGTACTGCCGACGCGCGCCGTAGTCGAGCAGGCGCAGGCCCGCCGCCAGCGAGGTTTCGCCGTGGAGTTCCGAAAAATAGCCCAATTGATCCGCGACGAACACCCGGTCCAGCGCCGGCCGGTAGGCCCACCCCGCGGCGAGCGCCAGCAGCGCGGCGACGCCCAGCCGCCGCCCCCAGCCGCCGGCGAAAAACCGTTTTGCGCCGTGCCCGTTCTGATCCATGACTTCGGGCACCGTCGCAAACCTCGGCCTGCAAATCAAGGACGCGCGCACCCGGCGCCGCCGACGGAGCGGCCGGCGCCCGATTTCGAGGCGTCGAAAAATGGGGTTTCCCCCGACGGCGGAATCGGTATGCTGTCGGGTAATTTCAACGGAAGGCCGGACAGCCATGACCACCACCCTCTTCATCCCCACCCTGAACGAGCTCGAAGCCATGCGCGTCGTCCTGCCGCAGATCGATCGTTCGTGGGTGGACCAGATCCTCGTCGTGGACGGTTCGACCGACGGCACCGCCGACTACGCCCGCGAACAGGGGTGCGAAGTCGTGATCCAGAAGCGCAAAGGCCTGCGCTGGGCCTTCATCGAAGGCTTTCCGCACGTGCGCGGCGACTGGGTGATCACGTTCAGTCCCGACGGCAATTCGCCGGTGCGGTCCATTCCGCTGCTGATCGAGAAAATGAAGGCCGGCTACGACATGGTCATCGCCTCCCGCTATCTGCCGCCGGCCAAGAGCGAAGACGACGATCCGATGACCGCGTTCGGCAACTGGCTGTTCACGCACGCCATCAACGCGCTGCACGGCCGCGCCTGGAGCCGCCCCTACACGGACGCCATGGTGATGTACCGCATCTATCGGACGAAGCTGTTCTACGAACTGGACCTGGACAAGGAGGCAAGCTACGCCCCCGAGAAATGGTTCGGCACCATTCTGGGCATCGAACCGCTGCTGTCCATCCGCGCCGCCAAGAAAAAGGTCGAAATCGGGGAAATTCCGGAAGACGAACCCACGCGCATCGGCGGCAAGCGCAAGCTGCAGCCGTTCCGCTGGGGCGGCGCCTACATGTCGCAGGTCTGGCGCGAATTGTGGTTCTGGAAGTAGGACCGTTCCCGTCCATGGACGGCGCGACCAAGCGGCAGACAAGGGATTCGATCCCGATCGGGGCGACGTTCGTCGCGCTCTTCCTGCTGGGCGCCGGTCTGCGACTCTACGACCTGCCCGGCCAAATCCTGCTGGACGACGAATGGCACTCGCTCAATTTCGTCTTGAGCAAATCCCTTTTCGCGTTGCTGACCACGCACGGCCTGGGGGCGAACAGCATTCCCTTGAATCTCGTCAACTGGGCGCTTCTGCGCACCGTGGGCTGGTCGGAATTCACGCTGCATCTCCTCCCGATTCTGTGCGGATTGGCGGGACTGGCTGCGTTTCCCCGGTTGGTCGCGCGCCTCGCGGGCCGAACCGCGGCGACGATCTTCATGGCCCTGTTCGCCATCTCGCCCTGCGTGATCTACTACGCTCGCATCGCCCGGCCATATGCGATGGTCGTTTTCTTCGGCTTTTGGGCCTTGCTGTGCCTGGCGCTCTGGACGCGCGAAGGCCGGCCCCGGCAGTGGGCCGCCTACGTCGCCGGAGGCGTCGCCGCCGTCTACTTCCATCCCTATGCCGCCCTCCCGATCCTGGCGCCCTTGGCGGGCCTGTTCCTCGCCGCGTGCGTCCGCCGTTCCGCCTTCGCCGCAGCCCCGTGGATCTCCCGGACGCGGTTGTTTCGCGCGGGCCTTCTGATTTCGGCGCTGCTGGCGCTCTTGCTCGGCCCGGCCCACGTCCGCAATCCCTGGTGGCTCCACGAGCTGGCGCGCGACCGCGTTTCCCTCCCAGGCCTCTGGGAATTTCTCTCGCTGTTGGCCGGCACGCCTTGGATCTCGGCCAAGCTGACGTTCGCCGCGCTGGTCGGTTGCGGTCTTCGCCGATGGCTGCGAACGGAATTCCCCGTCGGCCTGCTGTTTCTTTCCGTCTGGAGCGCCTTTGGCGTCCTGCTGGTTTTCGCCACGCAGGACGGCATCAACACGGGCATTCTGCTGGCCCGCTTCAACATCATTCTGCTGCCGGTCGCGATGTTGTTGGCGGCCGTGGCGCTGGACCGGCCGCTGGCCCGCCTGCCGACGCCGGGCCGATTCGCCGCCGGACTCCTGCTGGTCGGCGGCTTGGCCGCCGGCAGCCCCCTGTGGCGCACCTTCGCCCCGCCCAACAATTTCATGCACCATTCGGCGTTTCAGGATTCCTATGCGCCGTTCGACTGGTCCGCGAGCCGGGTGCGGACGCTGGCCGCCTTGCCGCAGATGCCGCGGGAGCGCATCCCGGCCTTCTATGCCGAACTCGCCCGCCAGCCCGCCATTCCCGGCCTCGTCGAATTCCCCATGTACATGGGCGATTCGCTGAATTTCCATTATTTCAGCCAGCACGTCCACGGCAAGCCCGTGGCCATCGGCTACGTGCCGAACGTCGTGTTCCCGCCCTTGCCTTCGCAGGATGGCTTCATCTATCAGGCCTTGCCCGTGGACTACGTGTTCAGCCGGGTCCGAACGCTCGGCCTGAGCGGAAAAATGCATTTCGCCAATCTGCTCCCCCTGACCGATGCGGACCGCCTGCACCGCACCCATTCCGGCTGGTGGCTCGTTCTCCACCGCGACCTGATGAAGGAAACGCTGGGCGAAGAAGGCCCTTCCAATTACGGCCCGCCCGCCCAGCTGGAACAACTGTTGACGGACCGCCTCGGCGCGCCCGTGCATGTCGACGAGCAACTCGCGGCGTGGCGCATCCCCTAGCCGCGCGGTGGGCGCCGGACGCTAGCGGGCGGGTTCCTCGTTGAAGACCACCGCATAGCTGCCCCTCAGCCGGCTGAGACCGCGCCGGACCAGGAAATATTCGTTGTAGGGCCGATCGTCGGTGATCTCCACGTGCGGCTCCGCGGGCAACAGGTCGGCGATCGGAATCTCGTTGGCCAGCAGGCGTCCGAAATATTCTTCGGCCGAGCAGCCGGGATTCCATTCGAGCAGGTTTCGACGGGCGTTTTCGGGCATGGCCGCAACCAGTTTGGCCTCCGTCGGCGCGGGGATCGGCCGCGCCGAGGCCGTGAAATGCAAGCCCCAGCCTTCCACGGAGCGGAACACCCGCACGTAGGGAAATTCCCGGGCGAGCGATTGCGCCACGGCCTGCGCGGTTTCCTTTTCGCCGCCGGGAAACCAGTGCTGCAAAATCCCGCCTTCGGTCAAATGCTCGCGGATGATCCGCAGGAATTCGCGCGAGTACAGCAAGCTGCTGCCGGAGGATTCCATCGGCGGCGGCGGATCGATCGTGACGAGGTCGTAGCGCCGCGTGCTGCGGCGCAGGAACCGCCGGCCGTCGTCGATCTCGACGCGGCCGCGCGGATGCGGCAGATAATCGCCCGCATCGGCGAAGTAGAATCCGAACACGTCGCGCACGCCGGGCACCAATTCGACCGCGGTGACGTCCGTGTCGTCCCACGTGAGCGCGGAACGATAGGTGTTGCCCATGCCGAAGCAGATGGCCAGCACGGCGGGACGCGGTCGATCCAGCAGCGCCAGCGGAAAATGCGCCATGAATTTGGTGACCGGCGTCAGCACCGTCATGCCGTAGCCGTTGATGAGCAGCTGCTTTTGGAAGCCCGTGCCGAAGGCCGTCGTGGTGGCCGCGTAATCCCGGCGGATTTCGCACGGCCCGTAGAACAGGCCGTCCTCGTCGGTGCGGCTGAACAGACCGGACAGAACGATCAGCGCCGCGCCCGCCATGGCGAACGATCGGCCGCCGCGGTTCGATGCGTCGGAACGGCCTCCCGCCGCAAAGGCGAAGAACACGTACGGCAACGCCAGCAGGAGGAACGCGAACTTCACGCCCAGCCACGGCAGCAGCCCATAGGCGGCGACGAGCGGTCCCAGAATGCAGCCGACGATGTTGATGGCGTAGGCGCGGCCCGCGACCCGCGGGGCGCCGCCGGAAAACGCATCGATCAACCGGGGCAGCAGATAGCCCAGCAGAAGGCAAAACGGCGCGATGGAGGCCAGCACCAGAACCACGCTGGCCACGTGCACGGTCGCCGCCACGGGCAGATGACCCCCCCGGGCGAGGGCGGCCAGCCGGATGACCAGCCGCGGGTCGTTTGCGAACAACGGCAACAGCACGGTCGCGGCCAGACCGCCGAGCAGCGTCGCGGGGCGCGCCGCGCGGCCGCCGGCCAAATGCCGCCGGTAGAGCAGCGAGCCGATCCAGGTCGTGCACAGATACACCGCCAGCAGGGAGGCAAAGGCGTAGATCGTCGTGTACAGCACCGGCGTGAACAAACGGGTCCACACCACCTCCAGCGCCATGGACGTGAAGCCGGTCATGAACAGGATGCCGGGCGTCCAGCGATCGCCGGTGGCGGCCGCGGCATCGGCCGCGGCGACCGAATCGACGCGGCTCGCGGCGCCGCGCCGCGTCCGGACCGCAAGCCCGAAGGCCAGCACGGCGATGCCGAAGTTGCCGGCGGCGGCCACGGCCAGGCAATGGCGCAAGCCCAGCCATTCGATCAGCACGGCCGCCGTCAGCAGCGTGCCGAGCATGCCGCCAACCACGTTCGCGAGATACAGGAAGCTGAACCCGTGCTGCTGGGCCGGCGCGGTCGCGCGGATGTGCGCCATCATGAACGGAAACGTGGCGCCCATGCCGACGCACCACGGCAGGATGGAAATCGCGAGAATTCCCGCGGAAGCCGCCAGATACGGCAGGGATTCCATGGACCCGCACGAAAGCAAAACCCGCTCCCCGGCGGCGAAGATCGCCGGCACCGACAAGCCGCCGATCCCGATGCCCAGTTCCGCCAGGCCGTAGAACCCGAGCGCAGGCAGGCGCGCCCCGCGCCCCCGGCCTTCGATCCATCGCCCGCCGGCCCACGAACCGATGGCCAGCCCGCCCATGAACACCGAAATCACCACGGACAAAACGGGCGTGATCGCGCCGAAGGCCGCAAACGCCAGCCGCATCCAGACGATTTGGTAAAGCAATCCGCAGAATCCGGACGCCAAAAACATCAGGAAAATCGCATTTCGGTCGCGGAGAGCAGCGTCGTTCATCGTGTGGGTTCCGGCATTGATCGTGTGGTCCCGATAGTAGGCCATCGGCCGGCGGGTGTCGATGGGTTTCCGAAAAAGTCGTTCCCTTCGGCCGCCGCAACCGATAAATTGGTCGATCAATGAGCGATGTCGCCGTCCAATCGAAGCGACCGGCCGCCTCCTGGGGCTGGTTTCTGGGGCTGGCCCTGTTGACGTTGGCGGTCTTTGCGCCGTCCATCGGTTTCGACTACGTCGATCTGGACGACCCCCAGTACGTCTTCGCCAATCCCCACGTCGTTTCCGGCCTGACCGCGGACAACGTGCGCTGGGCGTTCACGCACGCGCACGAATCCTGGTGGCTGCCCGCGCTTTGGATGTCCTACATGGCGAACGCCAGCCTGCTGGGCGTGGAACCATGGGGCTTCCATCTGGTCAACGTCCTGCTGCACGTCGCGAACGCGCTGCTGCTGTTTGGCGTGCTGCGACGCGCCACGGGCGCCACGCGCGCCAGCGCCTTCGCCGCCGCTCTGTTCGCCATACATCCGCTGCGGGTCGAATCCGTCGCCTGGATCACGGAACGCAAGGATGCTCTCAGCGGCCTGTTCTGGATGCTGGCGCTGGCCGTCCACCTGCGCCAGGCGGAAAAGCCTGCCGCCGGGAAGATGATCCTGCTCGCGCTATGGATGGCGCTCGGCCTCATGGCCAAGGCGTCGGTCGTCGCCTTGCCGGCGGCGCTCCTGCTTCTGGATTATTGGCCGCTGGGACGCCTCGCGACGCGGGCCGGCTGGAAAAAGTGCCTGACGGAGAAAATTCCGCTGTTCGCCTTGGCCGCGGCCTTCGCAATCATAACCCTGACCACGCACGTGGGCGGCGGTGGACAAGCTTCCGCCGTGGGCGGCTGGCAACGGGCGAGCCTGGTTCCCGGCAACTACTTCCCCTATTTGGCGAAGTTCTTCTGGCCCACGGGTCTGTCGATCTATTATCCGGAACACGATGCCGTCCATTGGGGCACGTTCGCCTTGGCCGCGGGGGGCTTGCTGGCCATCACCGGCGCGTGCTGGCGCTTTCGCCGCCGCGCGCCCGGGGTGCTCATGGGCTGGCTGTGGTTCCTCATCGTCTCCCTGCCCATCATCCGCGGCGTCCGAATCGGCATCGCCGACTACGCCAACCGCTTCATCTATCTGCCGTCGATCGGACTGGCGATCGCGCTCGCCTGGGGCTTCGCCGCCGGCCTGTCGTCGCGGACGGCGGGCCGGCGACAGTTGCTGGGCGGATTGGCCGCGCTGGCGCTGGCCGCCTGCGCGATCTCGACGGTCCACAACCTGCGGTTCTGGCGCAGTTCGGAAGCGTTGTTCCAACGCGCCTGGGAATTGGATCCGACCAACTATCTCGGCATCACCGGCCGCGGCGTCGCCCTTCAAAAAGCGGAGCGTTGGGAAGAGGCCCGGGCTCTGTTCGCGCAAGCGGCGGCGGAAGCGCCCGGCGTCGTCCGCTACCGGGTGAATCTGGCCCTCGCGCTGGTCAACATGGGGCGCCTTCCCGAAGCCTTCGCCCTCCTGGAAGAAGCCCGCCGCGGCACGCCGAACGAACCGGAACTCGCCTATGCGCTGGGCCTCGCCCATCTGCAAGCCGGCCAGCCGGACCAAGCCCGCCACTTTCTGGCCCAAGCCGCACCCGGCCTGAAGAATCTGGAATCGATCTGCCGCTCCGAATTGGCCTGCGCCTGCTTCGAAGACGGCGATCCCCGCGCGGCGAACGCCGAGCTGCAGCGCGCCGACGGCGGCGCGACCGTCGCCGCGCGCACCTATGCCGATCTGCTGCCCTACTACGCTTGGGTCTGGGACTCCGGCGAGCGGCCGCGGGCGCTGCGCTATTTTCGCAAACTGGCGGCCGCAAGCGCAGACGATCCGGCCATTCTGAACAACCTCGCCTGGCTGCTGGCCGCGTCGCAACGGTCGCCCGCCCCGCCGCAAGAAGCCTTGGCGCTCGCGCGCAGGGCCGTCGAACTCGGCGGCGAACAGCCGATCCTGCTGGACACCCTTGCCGCCGCCTGCGCCAACGCCGGTTTGTATGCGGAGGCCGTTGACCAAGCGACCCGGGCGCGCGCGCTCGCGACGGCCCAAGGCCAAGAGAAGCTGGCGCGCCGTCTGGAGCGGCGCATCGAACAGTACCGGCAAAACAAACCCTGGCGCGAAAAAAAGGTTTCCTGAGCATGACCGCGGAATTCCCGAGCCTCGACAGCTCCGCGCCCGACGCGACGCCGAAATTCCCATGGCCGGCGCTCGGGCTGGCGCTGGCCGTCGCGCTGTTGGCCATCGCCGCCTTCTGGCCCGCCACGCACTGCGGCTTCATCAACCTCGACGACGACCGCTACGTCTCGGAAAACGACGTCGTCCTGCAGGGCCTGACGCCGCACGGCATCCGATGGGCTTTCACGACCGTCCACGAACTGTGGTGGTTGCCGCTGCTCTGGATCTCCTACATGGCGGACGTCGAACTCTGGGGCCCCGGCCCGTTCGGGCATCACTTGACCAACGTCCTGCTCCATGCCGCCAACGCGGCGCTGTTGTTTTGGTTCCTGTTCCGCGCGACCGGCTCGCGCGGACGGAGCTTCTTCGTCGCGGCGCTGTTCGCCATCCATCCCCTGCGCATCGAATCGGTGGTTTGGATCACCGAGCGCAAGGACGTGCTCAGCGGCCTGTTCTTCTGCCTGGCCCTGCTGGCGTACCTGCGCCACCGCGCGCGCCCGACGGCGGCGAATTTCTGGGGCCTGCACGGCGCGCTGCTGCTGGGCTTGATGGCCAAGACGTCGCTCGTCGTCCTGCCGTTTCTGCTGCTGCTGCTCGATTATTGGCCCCTGCGCCGGCTTCGCACCCTCGGGGGCCGCGGCGCCTGGGCGCAATGGAAGCCGCTGTTGGCGGAAAAACATCTGTTGTTCGGACTTTCGTTCGTGTTCGTCGCCCTCACGTTGTGGACGCACGGCACCACCAACGAAAATGCCCCGGCGTGCTCGCTCTGGAGCCGGCTGACCTTGATCGCGCCCAATTACTGGAGTTATCTCGTCCTGACGTTCTGGCCGGCCGATCTCTCGTTGTTCCATCCGCCGACGTATCCTTCCGGCGCCCTGCGCCTGTTGGCCGCCGCCGGCCTGGTCGCGCCGACTTGGCTGTTCTGGCGCCTGCGCAACCGCTGCCCCGCGCTGCTTGTCGGCTGGCTGTGGTTCCTCGGCGCGCTGTTTCCGGTCGTCCGCGGCATCCGTTTCGACGAGCAATCGGCGTTTTCCGACCGCTACACCTACCTGCCGTCCATCGGCCTCGGCCTAATGGTCGTTTGGGGCGCGGGCCATTGGGCGGAGAAACGGCGCGGGGTGGCCGGGGTCTTCGTCGTCCTAGGTTTGGCGGCGCTGGCCGCCTGCTGGGGACGCGGCGCCGCTCGCCTGCCGGATTGGAAAGACTCGCCCACCATGTTCCGCCTGCTCATCGATTACGCGCCCGACGACCCGCACGTCGTCAATGGCTATGGCCATGAGTTGCTGATCCAAGGCCGGGTCGCAGAATCCATGCCCTATTTCGCGCGCGCCGCCGCGCTCCGCCCCAAGACGTCGCCGGCCGTCTTCAACTACGCCGACGCCCTGATCCGGCTTGGCCGCTGCGCAGAGGCGCTGGCATGGCTCCAAGCCGCGCGCGAAAAGGGTTTCCCCGACATCATCCAAATCGAAGCCCTGTTCGGACTCGCCCATCTCGGGGCCGGTCACCCGGCGGAAGCCGTCCCGTTCTTGCGCCGAGCCGTGCAATGGCGTCCAAACCTGCCCGCCTGGCGCGTCGAATTGATCCGCGCCTTGTTCGAGGCCGGCGATGCGGCCGCCGCGCAGGAGGAAATCCGGGGCTTGCAGACGCTCGGCGTGGCCCATATCCGCGATTTCGACACCTTGGCCGCGCATTATGCCGGCGTGTGGCGATTGGGCGACGCCATCAAGGGCTGGACCTTCTTCCAAAACAACCTGCGGCGGCAACCCGACAACGTCGTACTGCTCAACAACGCCGCCTGGCTGCTGGCGACCACGGAACAGCCTCCCGCGCCGCCGGCGGAAGCCTTGCGCTTCGCCCGCCATGCGGCGGAACTCGCACCCGCGCCCCACCCCGGCCTGCTCGACACCTTGGCGGCCGCCCTCGCCGCCAACGGGCAATTCGCGGAGGCCGCCGCGACCGCCCAGCAAGCCATCGACCTCGCCCGCCGAGGCGGCGCGGAAGATCTGGCCGCCAAAATGGAAGCCCACCTCGCCGCCTATCGGCAAGATCGTCCATGGCGCGAACCCGTCGCGACGCCTCCGGCACAGAGTTCTTTCCAAAAACCGGCGAAAGGCTTATGACGTTCCCCGGTTTGGTGAACCCATGAATGCCGACGCCCAACCGCATCGCCGCACCCGACGCTGGCTGGCGCCGGCGCTGGCCGTCGCGTTGGCGGCCGCGACCTTCGCCCTGTTCGCGCCGACGCTCGGCTACGATCTGGTCGATCTCGACGACAACGCCTACGTGAGCCAAAACGCCGTAGTCCTCGGCGGCTTGAACTGGCCTGCCGTCCGGCTGGTCTTCACCCAGACCTATGCGGCCATGTACGCCCCGCTGCTGTGGGGCTCCTACATGCTGGACGTCGAGTGCTTCGGTCAAAACGCCTGGAGCTTCCATTTTGTCAACGTTTTGCTGCACGCGCTCAATGCCTCGTTGTTTTTCCTGTTGCTGTTCGCGTGGACGCGCAAGCCGTGGCGGGCGTTCTTCTTCGCCGCGCTTTGGGCGTGGCATCCGCTGCGCGTCGAATCCGTCGCCTGGATCGCCGAACGCAAGGATGTGCTTTCCGGCCTGTTCTTCCTCCTGTGCCTCGCCGCCTACGGCGCCGCCCGGCGGCCGACCGGCGCGGCGTCCGCCGCGACGCCGCGAAGCAATGCCTTCCGCGCCTGCGCCTATTGGAGCGCGGTCCTGTTCCTCGGTTTGGGCCTGTTGGTGAAACCCTCGCTCGTGCCCGTGCCCGCCCTGCTTCTGCTGCTCGATTTCTGGCCGCTGCGGCGCGTGGCACCCGACGCGCAATCTCTGGTGCGCGCCGCGCCGCGGCTGCTGGCGGAAAAAATCCCGTTCTTCCTGCTGGCCGGCGCCGCCGCCTTTCTTTCCGCCCAAGCCCACGAAGCGTCCGGCGCGCTCGCGGAAATCCCGCTGGGATTGCGGCTGAAGGCCCTGCCCATCCATTACGGCTTCTATCTTTTCAAGATCTTCCGGCCGCGCAACCTCACGCCCCTCTATCAGGAAGTCCTCTTCAGCCGCGCGGATTTCGCCGTCGGGCTGATTCTGCTGGTCGGCATCACGCTCTGGACCTGGGGATCCCTCCGGCGCCGCCCCAACGAGCTCGTGGGCTGGCTGTGGTTCCTCGGACTGCTCGTGCCCGTCATCGGCCTGGTCCGGTTCGGCGTCCAGTCCGTGGCCGATCGGTTCACCTATTTGCCCGCCATGGGCCTCTCGATGGCTTGGTTGTTCGTCTGGCCGACGTGTCGCCGGCCGGCGGCGGCCCGTCCCCTCGCGGCGTTGCGCGCGCTGGCCGCCGGCGCCCTTTTGGCCGCGCTGGCCTTCCTGTCGTGCCGCTATCTGCCCGCCTGGCGGAATTCTGCCGCGCTCTACGACAACATCCTCCGCTATTTCCCCGACAACCTCATGGCCCTGTGCCAGAAGGCGAAACTGTGCATCGTGGAACGCGGCGATTTCGACGAGGCCGAACGCTTCATTTCCCAAGCGGTCGAAATCGATCCCCAGTCCGTCGCGGTCGCCCAGATCCAAGCCCTGTGCCTGTCGCAGCGCGAGAATCCCGAAGCGGCCTATCAGCATCTGTTGCGGCGGCGCGCGGGCAATTCGCTTTCGAATCCGGGCGAAGAGGACTGGAATCTGGCCGTTTTCGCCTTCGCGGCCAAGCGCCACGAGGACACCATCGCGCATGCGGAAACCGCGTTGCGGCTCATGCCGACTTTCAATTCCACCCGCAACACCCTCGTGCTGCTCGCCATGGCGGCCGCTTTCGAAAAAGGCGACGGAGCCGGCGCCCTGGCCTATGCCCGCCAGTTCCCGCCTTACCGCGCCAAAACGGAAGTCGCCCCGCCCGACCTCTTGCCCGCCTACGTGGCGCTGTGGATTTTTTCGGAGCGCCGCGAAGCCGTCGCCGGATTCCGCCGCATCCTCGCGGCCTGTCCTGATCGTTTGGACCTCCTCAACAATCTCGCCTGGGCCTTGGCCACCGCCGACTGGTCGCCCGCGGCGCCGGATGAGATCCTCGCCTTCGCCCGGCGCACGCAAGAGCTCCATCCCGCGCCCCATCCCGGCATTCTCGACACCCTCGCCGCCGCCCAAGCCAACGCCGGCGATTTCGCCGGCGCCGCCCAAAGCGCCCAAGCCGCCCTGCTCGCCCTCGCGCAATTGCCGGAAACGCCGGAAAAAACGGAACTCGCACAATCCATCGCGGCGCGGCTGGCGGAATATCGCGCCGGCCGGCCGCATCGCGAAAACGCCTTCCTGCGCCTGTGGAATTCCATGCTGAAATGAAAAAGAACCGCCCGAAACCTTTCGCGCCGCCCGTCCCCCCGCCGTCGGCTCCGGCGCCGAAACGCAGCCTCATCTGGCCTTGGCTCGTCCTGGGCTTGATCCTTCTGGCCGCCCACGTCGCATATTCCACGTGGCATACCGACCAAGCCGCGCAGGCGTTCAACCATTCCACGATTCCGGCCAACACCATCGCCGGCGTGCCCGAACCTCGCTTTTTCACCGAAAACGACAGCTACACCTGGCTGGCCTACGCCCGGGATCTGATGAATTCCGGCGATTGGCGGCTGCGGTGGACGCACATGGACAATGCGCCGTACGGGCGTGAAATGCACTGGTCTCATTTGCTCATCTGGACCCTGCGCGGCCTGGCCACGGCCATCATGGCCGCCACCGACTGGCCCGTGGCGCGCGCCGTCGAACTGGCCGGCATCTGGGCCATGCCTCTCTTCCAATTCCTGTTTTCGGCCATTGCCTGGATGGCCGTCTCCCGAAAAATGGGGTGGCTCCCGGCCGCAACGCTGGTTTGGGCCATCCTGACCTTTGAGTGCGTGGCCATCGCCTTTTATCCGCTCGAACCGGACCACCACGCCTTCCAGTTTTTCTTCATCCTGGCCGCGTTCGCCTGCCTGCAATTCGGCGGCCTGGGCTGGACCCGCGCCGCCGGACCGCCCGCCGTCGCGCCGCGCTGGATCGGCTTGCCCGCGGCGCCCGAACTCCGCGAAGCGCGCGGCTGGTTCATCGCCTCGGGCATTTTCGGCGGACTTGCCCTGTGGGTGGGCGCCACCGTGTGGCTGATCGCGCTCGCCATCCTCGCGCTCGCGACGTTGCCGGCGCTGCCGCCGTTCCACTCGGCGGACAAGAACGAAACCTACGCGCCCTCCCTCTGGCGTTGGTGGGCGGGCGCCGGCATCTTCGCCGGCCTGATCTGCTATTTGCTCGAATACGCTCCGCGCCACTTCGCGATGCGGCTGGAAGTGAACCATCCCCTTTACTGGATTTCCTGGTTTGGCGTCGCTCTCGGCCTCGAACAGATTTCGCGGCTGCGCCGCCCGCTGGCCTTGGATCTCGCAACGGCGCTGCGGCTCGCCGGCGCGGGCCTGCTCGCGCTGGCGCTCCCGCTGGCGGTCATGCTGGGGCCGGCGGCCTGGCACCAGATGCACGATCCGTTTCTGAAGCGACTCCACGCGAAATACATCACCGAATTCCTTCCCTCCATGCTGATCAGCGAGGGCCATTGGGGGGACTATTTTCTCGCTTTCCGGAGCTTTTCCCTTTCGCTTCCCGGGGTCGCCGCCCTGTTGTTCCTCCGCCGCGTCCGCACGCCGCAAGCGCGGCGCCTGTTTGCCACCGCCTTCCTCTTCACCGGTCTGTTTTGGGCCGCCGCCATGTCCCAGCAACGCTGGGGCTACAGCCTGGCGTCCGCGCTGGTGTGGCTGACGCTGATGTTGCTGGCGGGACTGTTTGCGCCGGGCGAACACGTCCGCGCGCCCCGATCGCGCATCCTCGGCGGATTGTTGCTGGCGCTGATCCTGCTGGACGGGCTCCATTCCGATGCCTCGCGCCTCGGGCTGGAAAACGGCATCTCGACCAACGCGGCCATTCCCCAAAACTGGATCGAATACAATTTGAAGAAGCGAAACGCGCTCCAATGGGGCTTGGCCGCCGGGACCAACCAATGGAGGTTCGTCGGCATGGCGCCGATGGCGCCCTTGCTCTACTACTACGCCGGCATCCCCTCCGTCGCTTCCTACTACTGGGAAAACGCGGCCGGCTGGCAGGCGGAAGCGACCATGCTGGCGGACGCCGCGTCGCAGGCGGAACGCGCCCAGGCCATCGTCCGGGAGCGCGGCATCACCCACGTGGCCACCGTCCTGAATTCCACCTATCCGGAATTGTATCTCTACGTGGCGGAGGGACTCGAAGATCCGCGTTATGCCGTGCTCCACACCTTGGATGGCCGGCTCTCGCAATCGCCCGTCGCAGGCCTGCCGTCCTGGCTCGCGATCGACGAGCCGCTTTCCAAGATCGGCCAAAGCGAATACGTGTTCAAGACGCCGTCCGGCTATGCCAAGGAACGGCTCCAGTTCCAAGTGTTTTCCGTCCAACCGGACGCCGCCGCCGCGCCGCCGGGCCGGCAAGCCGGGCCGGAAAGGAAATGAAACGCCGCTTTTCTCTTTTCCCCGCCGCGCCACTGGACTAACTTGGTCGGCATGTCGACGTCCTTGCGTCCATTTTTGCGCCGCACGTTTCTGCCCGCCTTGGCCGGCGTGCTCGCGTTGGCCGCCTGGTACGGCGGAATTTCCTGGGCCACCGATGCCGGCATCCGGAAATTCGAAGCCCACGTCGTGTCCGATCCGACCCAGCCCGCCGCACCCCAGCCTTGGCGCGCGACGCGGTTCTTCGTCGATCCGGATTCCTACGACTGGCTCTCCTACGCTCGCGATCTGCGGGCTTCCGGCGAATGGCGGCTCCGCTTCACCCGCGCCGACAACGCGCCCTACGGCCGCGAAATGCACTGGTCCCACCTGCCGATCTGGGCTCTGACGGGAATCTCGCGGTTCCTTGAAATCGCCGGCGGCGCATCCCCCGCCTTGGCGCTGGAGCTGGCCGGCCGCATCCTGCTGCCCCTCTGGGGCTGGATCTTCTTCTCCGCCCTGTATCTCGTGCTGGGACACCGCCTCGGTTGGCGCGTCGCCGCGCTGGCCACGGCCACCTTGACCGTCATGTTGAACTGGAGTTTCCACACGCTGCGGCCCGACCACCATGGCTTCCAGCTGGCCTGTTCCGCCGGCATGTGGCTGAGTCTCGCCTGCGGGGGCATGGGCTGGATCCAGACTCGGCCACCGGCAACCCGCAGTCCCTTCGATCCTCCGCCGTTGAAACGCGCGCGCCGCTGGTTCATCGCGGCGGGCATCCTCGGCGGCGGCGGACTCTGGTTCGGCGCCACGGTTTTCTTCTTCTCCTTGGCGGCATCGGCCGTCGGCACGGCGGCCGCGACGTTTCTCCTCCGGTCGCCCGCCGCCCAAGAACCCGTCGAAATCCGTCCGGACCTGTGGCGCTGGTGGGGCGGGGCCGGAGCCATCGTCGCGCTGGCGTTCTATGCCGTGGAATATGCGCCCCACCACATGGCCATGCGGCTGGAAGTCAACCATCCCCTGTACGCCCTCTGCTGGCTGGGCACGGCGGAATGCCTGCGCGCCATCGCGCAAAGCAAGAAAAACGGCGGACGGCTTGGCCGCCGAGACCTGATGTTGGCCGCCGGCGGCTTGCTGGCCGCCGGAGCGCTCCCCGCCTTGATCCTGTTCGGCCCCGCCGAATGGTATTGGCCGCGCAGCTTGATCATGCTCCGCCTCCACAGCCAGCACATCAACGAATTTCGGACGTTGTTCGCCACCGCCGGTTCGCGCTGGCCGGCCGTTTTCCTGCATGCGTTCGGATTCTTCCTGCTCGCCGGGCTCGGCACGCTCTTCCTGTCTTTCCGGCGCCGCTTGTCTTTTGCCCAACAGGCCGTTCTGCTTCCGCTGGGCGGCCTGTCGGGCGCGTTCTTGGTCTTGTATCTCTGGCAGATCCGCTGGGCGCCGTTCGTGTTGGCCGCCGCCCTGCTGTTCACCGCGTTCCTGCTGGCCGCCGTGGGCGAACTGTTCCGCGCGCCGCGCCCCGATCCGATCCTGCGCCCCTTTCTGGCCCTGCTGCTGGCCTGCTTCGTCTTTCATTTCGCCGACGCGGCCTGGAGCGTCGTCGGCCCGCTCCGCTTGCTGTGGCGCGTGGAAAAAATCGACCCCATGTGGCTCATGGCCCTCCTCCATCGCAACCTCATGTTCCAGCTCAAGGCCGAAGCCGCTGGCCGCCCCCTGCGCTTCATGATGCCGGCCGAATTGGCCCCCGGCGCCTATTATTTCCGAACCGGCGACGCGGTCGGCTCGCTCTATTGGGAAAACGCCGCAGGCCTGTCCGCCGCCGCCGAATTCTTCGCCGATCCCCTCCCCGGCGAGCGCGCCCGCGCCATCGCGCGCGAACGCGGCATCACCCACGTGCTGATGAACGAAGGCGCCGGCGACGCCGTGATGTTCTACCACCTCGCCACGGGCGCCGCCGACCATCCCGGCGCCTCCCGCACCGTCGGGGGCGCTACCGGAAAGGCCGGCACCCCGGTGCCCGCGTGGCTCCGGCCGGAACCGGAACTGAACGCCGCGGCGAATCCGACGTACTGCGTCCAAGTTCCGACCATCGGCCAGTGGGTGCCGTTGCCGCTGCCTTTGTGGATCTACCGGCCGGAACTTTAGCGCCCGGCGTCCACGGCGCCCATTCGCACGAGCCGAACTCGCTCCCCAGCGGAAAGCCCCACCAATCGGAAAGGGCCATGTAAAAACGCCCGGTCCGCGCCCCGGCCACGTCGAAGCCCAGCGTGTAATCGGTCACGAAGCCCAGATTGTCCATGAAATTGAACCGGGTGGAGTTCGGCGTCCGCGTCCACCACCAATACGCGCCCGAAACGGTTCCGGCCCCGGTGATCGCGCTGTTCGAAATCGAGATCCACAGCCCCGTGCAACTGCCCCACGCGCCCGTCAGATTCAATTGGTATTGGTAGGTCGTGCCGTCGCGCCAGCGCGCCGCAAACACGATGCCCGCCCCGGCCGGAATCGCGCTGTACACCGGATGCTGCGCCTGCACCGCATGGAAGAAGTGGACCGTGCCGAACGCGCCGGTTTGCGCGAGGAACGTGTTCGTCGCGCGGATCGCCTGCGTCTGCGCGTTGAAATCGATGACGTTGATCGCCCACGCGGGCTGTGCGAGGTTGGTGGCGTGCGCGACGGAATACAGGCTGCGGGCCGGCACGTCGTAGGCCACCGTCGACAGGTTCGTGCCGGACTTCACCGCCAGCGCCGTTTCCGATTCCGTTGCCGTCGGCAGATTCCAAGCCGCGACGTCGAACGCTTCCGCCGCCGCGCCCACGCGGCGGATGCTCACGTTCGAGATCGCCGGCGGCGCCAGCGGCACGCCGCCGCTCATCGGCGTCGCCGCCAGCGCGTCCACCACCGCCATGTTGGAAACCACCCGGCCGAACACCGTCTGCAAGCCGTCGAAATACGCCGCGGCGTTCGTCCGCGTCACCAGGAATTCCGCGCCGGCGGAGTGCGGTTCCGTTTGCACCATGGCGATCACGCCGTTGGAATGCGACAGCCCGTTGGTCGTTTCGTCGAGGATCGTGTAGCCCGGACCGCCCGTCCAATTCGTGCTCCCGGCGGTTCCGCGGACGGGTCGCAGGCCGGCCTGGAAACCCAGCACGTTCGTCGTGCCCGGCACCGACGCGTCGTCGTAGCGGATCAGGTGCACCGCCGTTCCCGCGTAGAAATCGTTGCTGCGGAGACCGCTGCTCTCCGGATCGCACCACGCCCGCGCGCCCGTTGCCAACCCGATGAAATTCGCCGTCGCCCGCGGCGCGCGCACGTAGTCCAGTTGCACCGTGAACATGCCCAGCGCCGTGGCCACGTCCGCGAAAATTCCGGTGGTCTGCGCCCCGGCCGGCACGATCAGGCAACTGCCGGCCCAGACCGACGCCAGCGCTGTACGCCATCCTTTCATGGTCCTTCTATATCATTCCCGACACCTGCGCGCAACCTGCCGGGCGCAGCCGTGTTGAGCCAGGTCCTCTGCGGTTGCGCCCGCCGAGTGCGGCGGCGGTTGGCTTTCCGGTCCGTCCCGATCCGGCGCGCCCACCGGGCGCACCTGCAGAAAACCGGCCCCAAATCTTTCCGCACGAGACAAAAAAAAGAGCGGCCTTGCGGCCGCTCTTTCGTGTCATCCGGAAATCCGGATTACTTGCTCATCTTGCGACGCAGAACCATCGCCAAGGCGCCGAGGCCCAACAGGCCCATCGTCGCCGGCTCCGGAACGGAGGTCACGTCGCCGCTCATCGTCAGGTTTTGGATGCGGAAGCTGCCGCCCGTGGAGGTGGCGCCGCCCGTGACGTTCGCCGTGCCGACCTGGACGATCGCCAAGGTGTTCGCGCCCGAACCGATGGTGCCGATGGAGGCATTCCACGCATTGACCGCGCTGGACGTGCGGGTCAAGCTGGCTCCGACATCCGAGCCGTTCAGCTGCCACTGCACCGTGCCGGGGCCCGTGTTGCTGCCGTTGATGCTCGTGGAGTTGATGGAGGCGCCCGTGATCTGATAGCCCGCATTGAGGGTCACCAGGAACGAGACGTAATTCGGACCTGCATCGCCGAAGCCGTTCGACGCGAACGTGCCGGCCGTCGTGCTCGCAATGTTCAGACCCGTGCGGGTCAGATCGCCGAAGGTCACCTGATCCATGTTGACCGTTCCGTTTTCCGTCGCCGAGGCGCTGCCGCCGGCAGCCATCGTCCACGTCGCCAACAGCTCGGCTTGGGCCACGGAGGCCAGCGCCACGATCGCCAACGCAATCATCAATTTCTTCATTATGATCTCTCCTTGTTTTGTTTCTTTATTTAAATCGTCCGTCGAGGAAAATCCACTCCTCAACACGGCATCATTTATACCCCCCGCGGCGGAAAACGGTAAAGATTTTTCTGTGCGATTTTTTCACATCGTTTTACCTGCGGAAACAAGGCGGGTTTCATGAAAACGAAATGGACCGCGCGCGAAATTTCGCGTTCATTTCTACGGCGCCGCCATCCCTTGCAGCACTTCCATGCGCCACAGGGAATCTTGCGCGTTCGGCATCTGCGGATCCAGCGCCAACGCGCGGCGCACGCAAGGCAGCGCCTCCGCGTAGCGCCCCAGCGCCGCATAGGCCATGCCGAGGTTGTACCACATCGCCGCGTTGCCGGGCCGGCCCGCGACGGCCGTCTGGAAATGCGGCAACGCGTCCGCCGCGGCTCCGCTTTCATACAGCACGTAGCCGAGGTTGTAGTGCGCTTCGGGATGCGCGGGCTTCAAGCGCAACGCTTCTTCGTACGCCGCCCGCGCTTCGTCTTTGCGCCCCAGCGCCACCAGCGCCTTGCCCCGGTTGTTATGATAGTTCGCATCATTCGGCAGCAGCCGGATGGCCTCATTTTGCAGGGCCAAGGCGTCTTCCGCACGCCCCAGTTTCAGCAAGGCCGCGCCGAGATGGGATAGATAGACCGGATGGCCGGGCAACAGCTGGAGTGCCTGCTCGAATTGGGCGACCCCCTCTTCGACCCGCCCGGTTTCGACCAATGCCAACCCCAGGCTGTTCCGGACGAAGTGGGACTCCGGCGCCAGCTGCGCCGCACGTTGGAACATCACCAGCGAATTCCGCCACCACGGGAGTTGTTCATGCGCCCGAACCAAGCAGACCGACAAGACCAAGCCGCACGCCACGGCCACCGGCCCTTTGAGCCACCGGGTTCTTTCCTGCAATTCCGCCGCCGTCCAAGCCAGAATCCAGCCGATTCCAATCCCCGGCAGATAGGTATAGCGATCCGAAAAGGCCGATAGCTCATCGAAGCGGATGCCGCGAATGACCGGAGCCAGGGCCATCAGAAACCAGAGCCAGCCGACCAGCAGAACGGGCTTGGCTTTCCGATGATGCCAAGCGCACCCGGCGAGGATCAGCAAGCCCAGCGGCGCCAGAAGGCGAACGATCCATGAAGTGGCGACGTTGGTCGGATACAGAATCGTCAATCGCGCCGGCCAAAAGATTTTCCCGAGGTAGGACCAATAGTTGGGCGCGATCAAGGTCAGCCGGTTGGCCAGCGACGTGTCCACGTGCTCTCCGCCGGCCGTGCCATGCGTGACCAGCGTGAGAACGATGAAAATGGCCGACAGGGCAAAGAGCGGAATCTTTTCCGCCACGAGAGGCCGCCATCTCCCCCACGAACCGCGGCCCCATGGATCCCCCCCGCGGCCGAGCGGCCAGTAGTCGAGAAGAAGCAACAGGAACGGGAGAACCACCAAGCTGGATTTCGCCATCAACCCCAGCAACATCAGCGCAAACACCCGTCCCATTCGGCGGGCCGGCGGCGGGGCCGCATCCCGGACATGGGCCAGCAGCGCCAGCATGAAGAACATGCCGCTCAGCACGTCTTTGCGTTCTGTGATCCACGCCACGGATTCCATGCGTAAAGGATGCCAGGCGAACAGCGCCGCCACGAAGAAGCAGCGCCAGCGTGCGCCGGTCATGCGGAACAACGCCCAGAAGAGCAATCCCGCATTGACCGCATGCAGCAAAACGTTCACCACGTGATGCCCGAACGGCCCCGCTCCGAACAGCTCGATGTCCGCCATGTAGGAAATCCACAACAGCGGCAACCACCACTGCTCGTACACCGTCGTGAAGGCTTGGTTCACCCCGCCCCAACTGAACCCGCCTGAAACCATCGGATTCTCGGGAATATACAGATGATCGTCGAGATTGATGTAATCATATCCCGTCGCCGGCCAAAACAGCACCGTCGTCAGAACGAACAGCAAAGCCGCGATCGCGAACTCCGACCGCCCTGCGGAAAATCGAATGAATTTTTCGCTCATATCGAAATTTGTAGCGGTCCCGCCTTGCCGAAACCAGCGCAAACCGCGTTGAGCTTGCGCCGGCGCGCCGCGACCTGCTAGGGTTTCGGCCGTGCAAATGCGCGCACACCATTCCGCGAGCCCCCGTCCGCGAGCCGCCCGGTGAAAATCTCCCTCCTATTTCCGGCGTGGTGCGGCTCGTTCGGCATCTACTCGCGCGTGGCCCACAAGGCGTCCTCGTTTCCGCCGCTGAATCTCGCGCTCATCGCCGCCCTGGCCCGCCAAGCGGGCTGGGAAGCCCAGCTCGTCGATGCCGAAGTCGAACAACTGGACGACGCCGCCGTGCTGCGCCGCGTGCGCCAATTCGGGCCCGATTTGATCGGCATGACGGCGACGACGCCGTTCTTCCACCGGGTCGAGGAAATGGCCCGGCGGATCAAGGCGGAACTGAACGTGCCCGTCATCGTCGGGGGCCAACACGTGTCCATCCTCGCGGAGCAGGCGTTCGCCGAATGCTTCGATTATTTCTTCCTGGGCGAAAGCGAACGCACGCTCCCGGATTTTCTCGGGCGCTTCGCGCGCGGCGAGCGCGTCGGCGCCGTGCCCGGTCTTTTGACCCGCGAAAACGGACGCGTGGTCCGCGGCCCCGAAGCGCCGCGCCTCGAAAATCTGGACGAAGCGCCCCTGCCCGCGCGCGACCTGCTCCGCAACGACCTCTATTTCGTGGGCACGCCGCAGGGCCGCCAGAACTACACGTCGCTGCAAATGACGCGCGGCTGCCCCTTCCGCTGCGTGTATTGCGCCAACGATCTCTACGGCAAGCGGATCCGCCGGCGCAGCTTGGCCAACGTCCTCGCCGAGCTGGAATGGATCGTCCGGACCCAGGGCATCCGCCACGTCTATTTCATCGACGACACGCTGACGCTGGATCGAAAATACGTGCTCGACCTCTGCGACGAGATCGAAAGACGCGGCCTGAAGTTCACCTTCGAAGGCAGCACGCGCGCGAACTGCTGGGACGAGGAACTCGCCGCGCGGCTCAAGGCTTGCGGCTTGGTGCGCATCAGCTTCGGGCTGGAAACGGCGGTGCCGGAAATCCTGAAGCTGATTCAAAAAGACGTGTCGTTGGAAGCCTACGTTGCGGCCAACCGCATCAACAACCGGCTCGGCATCGAAACGATCAATTCCGTCATGCTCGGCCTGCCCGGCGACACCCGGGAAACGATCAAGCAGACGGTGGATTTCCTCTGCCGGGCGCGCGACATCCAGCACACCACCTACGGCATCGCCATCCCGTATCCTGGGACCGAACTCCACCGCATGGCGGAAAATGGCCTCCACGGCCTGCGGCTGATCGAGCGCGACTTCTCGAAATACCAGCGCTACGCCTCTTCCGTCATGGAAGTGAACGGCATGTCGCCGGACGAACTCGTCCGTCTCCAGCGGGCAGGCTTGCGCCGCATCTATTCCTGCTGGTGGCGGATCGTGCCCCTGGTCCGCCGCATGGGCGTGCTGGCGCTGATTCCGCCGTTCGTGGACATCATGCGGTCCTGGATCGCTTCCTGGTTCCGCCGACCCCGTCCCGCGCTTTGAGCGATCGCCGCGCCGGCATTCCGCGCGCTCAACGCACGCGGGCTCTCAACTTTTCGCACGCCGCCGCGCCGTGCGGAATCTGCGGATCGAGGACCAGCGCGCGCTCCACGCAGGCCAGCGCTTCCGCATGGCGGCCCAGCTTGGCCAAGGCGAGGCCGCGGTTGAGCCAATTTCGGGCCTGGTCCGGCCGCGCCGCCGTCGCGGCTTCATAGTGGCGCAGCGCTTCTTCGGTGCGCCCTTCCGCATGCAGGAGGTTCCCGAAGCTGAAATGCGCTTCCGCGTAGGCCGGCCGCAGGCGCAGGGCTTCTCCGAACGCGGCGCGCGCCTCGTCCCGGCGGCCCAACCGCTCCAAGGCGATGGCGCGGTTGTTGTGGAAACGAGCCGCGCCGGGGTTCAGGGCCAGCGCCCGGTCCTGCGCCGCCAACGCTTCTTCCGCGCGGCCCAGTTCCAGCAGCGCGGTGCCCCAGTTCGACAGGAAATCGGCGTCGCGCGGCGCCAACCGCACGGCTTCGCGCAAATGCGCCTCGCCGGCCGCCACTTGCCCGGCGGCGAGCAATTCCAGTCCGTAGCTGGCATGCACGACGGGATGGCCCGGCGCCAGATGGGCGGCGCGGCCGAACAGCGCGAGCGAATCGCGCCACCAGCGGAGCTGCGCCGGCGTCCGCGCCAGGCAGGCGGCCAACGCCAGCCCGCCCGCCGCGATGATCAGCCCGCGCCGGCGCGGCGCCGTCCCCGCCCATTCCGCCGCCGTCCACGCCAGCGCGATTCCCAGTCCGATCAGCGGGAGGTAGCTGAAGCGATCCGCGTATTGCGCCAAGCCCAACCGCACGCCGCGCACCACCGGCGCCAGCAGCAGCAAAAACCACAGCCCGCCCACCAGCAGATGGGGCCGCCGCGCCCGCTGGCGGAAAAAGAAGGCGAGCGCGCCCGCCAGCGCCAGCGCCGCCGCAATGGACCACGGCCAGGCCACCAGGTCGTGCTCGGGATAGACGACGTTCAGCCGGAGCGGCGCCGCGAGCTTGGCGAGATAGGCGAACACGTTCGGCGCGATCAATCCCAGGCGCGTCGTCCAGGGCACCCCCGCATGCACGCCCGTGCCCGACACGTGGGTGCGCAGATTGAGCGCCGCGAACGCCGCCGCCAACGCGAACAACGGCAGTTTTTCCCTCACCAGCGGCTTCCACGTCGCCCAAGGCGACGCGCCGGGCGCGGCGGATGCGCGCCGCAGCGGCCAAAAGTCCAGCGCCAGCAGCACGAACGGCGCCGCCACCAGCACGGCTTTGGACATCAACCCCGCCAGCAGCAGCAGAAACACGAGCCCCAAGCGGCCGGCGGAGGGCTTTTCGGCATGGCGCGCATGCGCCAGCAACAGCAGCATGAAGAACAAGCCGCTGAGCACGTCCTTGCGCGCCGCGATCCACGCCACGGCCTCCACGCGCGTGGGATGCCACGCGAACAGCGCCGCGACGAAAAAGCTGCGTCCGCGCGAACCCGTCGTCCGGAACAGAAACCAGAACAGCAGCGCCGCGTTCGCCGCGTGCAACAGGACGTTCGCCAGATGGTGGCCCTGCGGCCCCGGGCCGAACAGCGCGGCGTCCACCATGTAGGAGATCCACAGCAGCGGCAGCCACCACTGCGCGTGCACCGTCGCGAAAGCCTGCCGCACGCCCTCCCCCCGCAAGCCGCCCGCCACGATCGGATTGTCCACGACGTATTGGGGGTCGTCCAAATGCAGATAGTCGAACCCCGTCGCCGGCCCAAACAGCGCCCACGTGGCGCCGAACAACAGGAACGCCAGCAGGACTTCCGGGCGCACGGCGAACGGCAATCGGCGAAAAACGCTCGCTCGCGCCATGGCCGTCGCTCCACGCTCCCGCGCCGCTACCGGGACCGGCCCCAATGCGGCCCAAACGGCCAATAGACGCAGAACGCAGGGCCGACGAGCGCCTGCTGCGAAACGGGGCCGAAATACCGGCCGTCGAGGCTGGAATAGGTGTTGTCGCCGAACGGCAGGAACTGCTTCGGTCCCAGCCGGATTTCGGCGGCGGCGCTGCCCAGGAGCGAGCCCGGCCGCAAGACGTAGCCGCGATAGGCGGGATCCGTCAACAACCGCCGGAACGGGAACGGTTCCTCGATGGGTTGGCCATCCACCACCAGATGGCGGTCGCGGATGGAAATGGTTTCGTTGGGCAGGCCCACGAGGCGCTTGATGTAGAAGGTGTCGGCGCGGATGCCGAGGCGCTCCTTCTCGGGAATGTAGTTGGTGTCGAAAACGACGATTTGGCCGCGTTTCGGGCGCGCGAAATTGTTGGCCACCTTGTTGACGAAGACGTGGTCGCCTTGCCGCACCCGGCCGGAAGCGATGAGCTGCCCGCGCTCCACGTGATCGCCCAGCGCGAAATTCAGCTTCATGCTTTTGTCGGGATCGGGATTGAAATACAGGCTGTCGGGCTTCATGGCGACCCACAGCGGATACAGTTCCGCGCCGATGCGCAGGACGTACTGGTCGTTCATGTTCCCGGCGTATTCCAGCCGGCCGGAATTCCGGGCGCGGACCTCGACATAGCGCTCGCCGAACACGGCGAGATTGACGGCGTTGAACGGCGGGCGGTCGTACCAGCGCCGCCCCTCCTGCGGCACGGCGGTCACGCCGTTGAGCGTCGGCTGCATCGAGCCCGTCGGAATCTTGAAGGGCTGGACGAAATAGGTGCGGCAGGCCATCGCCAGGGAAATGGCGACGACGAGCACTTCGACGTTTTCGCGCCACTTGGGGAACGACCGCGGCGGCAGCAGGCGTTCGGCGGCGGTCGCCGCGTCTTCGCAAGCCGACTCCAGCCGCTCCCAATCGCGAGCGGCCCAGACCGCGGCCAGCGCGCCGGCCGCCGTGCGCGCGGCGGCGACGTGGGCCGCCGCAGCGACATCTTCGCGCATGTGCAGGGCGTGGCGCACGAGGTGCCGCGCCGCCTGCGCTTCCTTCTTCAACCGGCGCTTCGCGAAAAAGTTCACACCCGCATCCTCATTGCTTGGTCTTCAGGACGGCGATGAACGCCTCCTGGGGAATGCCCACCTTGCCGAACTGCTTCATGCGCTTCTTGCCTTCCTTCTGCTTCTCCAGCAGCTTGCGCTTGCGGGTGA